>ERZ870043.2-NODE-2-length-39570-cov-8.223027_pt1 | contig 39570 bp, 32 predicted proteins | sample MGYA00521102_ERZ870043 | MGnify/ENA primary metagenome ERZ870043 (study PRJEB32232, sample SAMN07284962) | human gut metagenome | biome: human-associated habitat; material: feces | host: Homo sapiens | place: Tanzania | collected 2014-01-26 ...
TAGAAGCTAAATACGGCTTCAAAGTACATACCGCATATATCGCAGAGGTAAAGCGAAATTTGGGATTGCCGATGTATGATGCTCCTAATGCGGTAGAAGAATTGAAACAGCCGAGGAAACATCCGACACCAGAAAAGGTAGAAGCAATCAAAGATGCACTTCGTTATTTTGCAGTGATATAAAACTTTACTTACAATCGAATATTTCTTACATAGCCGTTTATTCATTTATTTGAGTAAGCGGCTTTTTTCATCCCTATTTTTCGGAATATGGATATTTTTTGTAGAAGGAGGAGGTTTATTTGAACACGCAAATCATCGCCATCGCCAACCAGAAAGGCGGCGTTGGCAAAACAACAACCTGTGCGAACTTGGGAATAGGTCTGGCACAGGCCGGAAAGAAAGTGCTTCTGATCGACGGGGACCCGCAAGGAAGCCTGACAATCAGCTTGGGAAATCCGCAACCGGACAAGCTGCCATTTACACTGTCGGATGCAATGGGCAAAATTCTGATGGATCAGCCTATACGCCCCGGAGAAGGTATTCTGCATCATGCAGAAGGCGTTGACCTGATGCCTGCGGATATTCAGCTTTCCGGTATGGAGGTTTCTTTGGTAAACGCCATGAGCCGTGAAACGATTTTACGGCAATATCTGGACACACTGAAGGGACAATATTCCCATATCCTGATTGACTGCCAGCCCTCGTTGGGGATGCTTACGGTCAATGCGCTGGCGGCTGCGAACAGGATCATAATTCCCGTTCAGGCAGAGTATCTGCCCGCCAAAGGACTGGAACAGCTTCTATCTACGGTCAGTAAGGTGAAACGGCAGATCAATCCAAAGCTCCAGATTGACGGTATCCTGCTGACGATGGTGGATAACCGCACCAACTTTGCCAAAGAGATTGCTGCTTTGCTGCGGGACACCTATGGAAGTAAAATCAAAGTCTTTGGAACGGAGATTCCACACTCTGTCCGTGCAAAGGAAATTAGCGCAGAGGGAAAAAGTATTTTCGCCCATGACCCTGGCGGCAAGGTGGCAGAGGGGTATCGAAATCTGACGAAGGAGGTGTTGAAACTTGAAAAGCAGCGCGAAAAAAATAGAGCTGGCCTCGGTAGATGATCTGTTCTCCACCGAAGAAGGCCGTCAGGATGCAAAGCTGGAAAAGATTCAGGAGATTCCGCTGTCTGAACTGCATCCCTTTAAGAACCACCCATTCAAAGTCAAGGATGACGAAGCCATGATGGAGACCGCAGACAGTATCAAGCAGTATGGCGTTCTGGTTCCGGCGATTGCTCGACCGGACCCGGAGGGCGGTTATGAGCTGGTAGCCGGACACAGGCGGCACAGAGCCAGTGAGCTGGCAGACAAGGAGACCATGCCGGTCATTGTTCGGGATTTGGATGATGATGCCGCCACAATCATTATGGTTGACAGCAATCTGCAACGGGAAAGTCTGCTTCCCAGTGAAAGGGCCTTTGCCTATAAGATGAAACTGGATGCCATTAAGCACCAAGGAGCCAGGACGGATTTAACCTCGGCCCAAGTTGGGCCGAAGTTGACTGCGGCAGAAAAAATCGCGGAGAACAGTCCAGATAGCAAATCACAGATTAAAAGATTTATCCGTCTGACCGAGCTGATTCCCGAACTGCTGGACATGGTGGATGAAAAGAAAATTGCCTTAAATCCCGCCTATGAGCTGTCCTTTCTCAAAAAGGAGGAACAGGTAGACCTGTTGGACGCGATGGACAGCGAACAGGCTACCCCTTCTCTTTCTCAAGCCCAGCGGCTCAAAAAATACAGTCAGGAGGGGCATCTGACCCTCGATATGATGCGTGTCATCATGGGTGAGGAAAAGAAAAGCGATCTGGACCGAGTGACATTTACCTCTGACACCTTGCGGAAGTATTTCCCTAAAAGCTATACGCCCCAGCGGATGCAGGAAACCATCATCAAGCTGCTGGAGGCATGGCAGAAAAAGCGTCAGAGAGACCAGGAACGATGAAAGGAGCCGCCTATGAGGGATATTTCAGCCCGTGAGCTGAAAGGACACAAAATTCTCGCCGTAGAGAGGTTTTGGGATAACACCCGCTGGATGATTGAGTTTTCCGTCCTGCGTCCCAGCACAGCTTACGGCAGCCCCGGAGAGGAAATGCGGCTGTTTTTGACCGAGGACGGGTATCAGGCTGCCCTGCAAAGCCAGCAGCGTCGGGAGATCAAGATCAAGCGTTACGCTCGTGTGATTGAGGGACATATCCTCGATTTCAAACCGGGAAAACGCCGCCGCTCATAAACCCATACAACGAAAGGAAAGGAATGACTATGTGTACGGTAAAGGAAATTCAAGAAGCAATCCGGGAAGATTGCAAATCTCAGCATGACATGGAATCAACGGATATTGACCGAGTGATGCAAACACTTCCTTTCGCCCAGGAGGAGCCATTTACAGAGGCGCGTCCTCGAAAGCCGCTGTTTTGGTTCTATGCAAGAAAATTTGAAAAGTGTTGAACACCGCAATTCTTTGGAATGAGGATTGCGGTTTTTTTGTACCCAAAATTCGGAAGGAGTGAGGTCGATGGCCGTTTTTCGCATTGAACGGACCCGTGATTATACCGTGATGAGCAATCATCATTTACGAAATGCAAACCTGTCGTTAAAAGCCAAGGGGCTGCTTTCCATGATGCTGTCTTTGCCAGAGGACTGGAATTACACCACCCGTGGTCTTGCAAAGATCTGTAAGGAGGGCGTGGATGCCATAGGCGCTGCGTTGCGGGAATTGGAGGCCGCCGGTTATATTGTACGGCACAAGCTGCGTGACCGGCAGGGACGCATCAGCGATACGGAGTATGTCATATACGAGCAGCCACAGCTTAGAAAACCGGATACGGATTCACCAGATACGGAAAACCCGTATATGGATAAACCGGATACGGAAAAGCCCGCAGAATTAAATATAGAGAAATCAAATACTCAAAAACAAAATATTTATGGATCAAGTACCGATTCCATTCCCTTCCGGGATTGCGCGGCAGATTGTCTGCCGGAACGGAAAGGAAGGGATGCGATGTCACTCACAGAGATAGAGAGTTATCGGGAATTGATTCAGGAGAATATCGGGTATGAATACCTGTGTCAGCAGTATGAAACTTATCGGGAGGATTTGGATGAGATTGTGGAGCTAATCGTGGAAACGGTCTGTGCAAAGCGAAAGACCACCCGTATTGCAGGAAGTGATTTTCCGCATGAAATCGTTCGTTCCAGATTCTTGAAGCTGGATAACTCGCACATTGAGTTTGTCATGGACTGTTTACAGAAGAACACCACGGAAATTCGTAACATGAAGCAGTATCTTCTGACCGTTCTGTTCAATGCACCGACCACGATAAGCAATCATTACACCTCACAAGTAAATCACGATCTGTATGGCGGCTGGTAAATGGTCGCTTTTTTATTGCCCGGAACTGCCGGGAGAAAGGAGCAAGCATGATGTCTGAGGGAAAGACCATAGGGCAGCTGATGGAAGAAATGCGGGCAAAGGCAGGAGCGCAGAATTATCACGGTCATGGATATATGGACCTCCAGCGTTTTGCGGAGGACACCCGGCACATGATTATTTTTGATGTGCTGACGAACGATTCCCCTGTTGGCTGGAAAGGCGAACGAACCCGCCTGTTCCTGTCGGATACCGGTTATGAAAAAGCACTGGATAGTCAGGAAAAGGGGCAGATTAAGATTTTGAGCCACGCAAAGGTACGCCAGGGCAATCTGCACTATGACCATTCTGACCAGTTACGCTAAGGAGGGCGGTATGAAGCGTTATCTTCTGCGGCGGCTGGTGGTTCCGCCTTAGCAAAAAAAGAGATTCCCTGCAAACTTCGTGGAAAGGAGGCGAGAAAATGCAGGAAGAAGTGGAAAACAGAACTTTGACGCTGGTTGTCAGTGGAACAAAGTTTACCGGCAGAATGTTTAAGGCTGCCATAAGCAAGTACATGGCACATCGCAAGGAAAAGAAGCTGGAAAAACAGAGAAGCCGTGATGCGCCGGTTGTTCCGCATGGAAAACAGACTGTGAAGCAGCTTGTCGGGCAGAATCAGGGAATATCCAACATTGAGATCACAGACCCCTCTATCAAGGAGTTTGAGAAAATCGCCCGGAAATATGGTGTGGATTATGCGGTGAAAAAGGACCGCAGCAGTTCTCCGCCAAAGTACCTGATTTTTTTCAAAGGCCGTGATGCAGATGCTCTGACAGCAGCTTTTACAGAGTACACCAACAAAAAGGTCAAAAAGGCAACGAAAACAGAGCGCCCGTCCGTACTGGCAAAACTTAACCAGTTCAAAGAGATGGTTAAAAATGCTGTGGTGGATCGCACCAAGCGAAAGGAGCTGGAACGATGAAAAAGACATTGGACATCAAAAAGCTCATTTTGCTGAATATGCCGTATATCCTGCTGGGGCTGTTTGCTACCAATTTTGGAGAGGCATGGCGAATGGCACAAGGGGCGGATGCTTCAGAAAAGTTTCTTTCGCTGGTTGCGGTTCTGCCTGGGGCGTTGCAAAGTTTCTGGCCAAGCCTGCATCCATTGGACTTGTTGGTAGGGCTGTGCTGCGGTGTTGGTCTGAGGCTGGCGGTGTATCTTAAAAGCAAGAACGCCAAGAAATATCGACATGGTTTGGAATATGGTTCGGCCCGCTGGGGAACCCGTGAGGATATTGCACCTTACGTTGATCCTGTATTTCAGAACAATGTGATTCTGACGAAAACGGAGAGCCTGACCATGAACAGCCGCCCCAAGGACCCCAAGACTGCCAGAAACAAAAATGTACTGGTGATTGGCGGCTCCGGTTCCGGTAAGACCCGATTCTGGCTGAAACCCAACCTGATGCAGATGCACAGCTCCTATGTTGTGACGGACCCGAAGGGAACAATTCTGGTGGAGTGCGGAAAAATGCTCCAAAGGGGTGCGCCCAAGCTGGGGAAGGACGGAAAGCCCATGAAGGATAAGCACGGCAAGGTCATTTATGAGCCGTACCGAATCAAGGTCCTAAATACCATCAACTTCAAGAAGTCCATGCACTATAACCCTTTCGCCTATATCCATAGCGAAAAGGACATCTTGAAGCTGGTAACAACGCTGATTGCCAATACCAAAGGCGAAGGCAAGGCCGGAGACGATTTCTGGGTCAAGGCGGAAACATTGCTGTATTGCGCGTTGATTGGATATATCCACTATGAAGCTCCGGTGGAGGAGCAAAACTTCTCCACCCTCATCGAGTTCATCAACGCCATGGAAGTCCGGGAGGATGACGAGGAGTTCAAAAATCCTGTAGACCTGATGTTTGATGCACTGGAATCGGAAAAGCCAAACCACTTCGCAGTGCGGCAGTATAAGAAATATAAGCTGGCAGCCGGCAAAACCGCTAAGTCGATTTTGATTTCCTGCGGTGCGCGTCTTGCCGTATTTGATATTGCGGAGCTGCGCGAGGTTACATCCTACGATGAGTTGGAACTGGATACGCTGGGAGACAGAAAAACGGCTCTGTTCCTCATTATGAGTGATACGGATGACAGTTTTAACTTTCTCATTTCCATGTGCTACACCCAGTTATTCAACCTGCTTTGTGAAAAGGCCGATGATGTGTATGGTGGCAGGCTTCCGGTTCATGTGCGCTGTTTGATTGATGAGTGTGCTAACATCGGGCAGATTCCGAAGCTGGAAAAGCTGGTGGCCACCATCCGAAGCCGTGAAATCTCTGCCTGTCTGGTGTTGCAGGCACAGAGCCAGCTCAAGGCAATTTACAAAGATAATGCCGATACCATCATCGGCAATATGGATACTTCCATCTTCCTGGGTGGCAAAGAACCAACAACGCTGAAAGAGCTGGCGGCTGTTCTGGGAAAGGAGACCATAGACACTTACAACACCGGAGAGAGCCGGGGACGGGAGACCTCCCACTCGCTCAACTATCAGAAATTGGGAAAAGAGCTGATGAGCCAGGACGAGCTGGCAGTTATGGACGGCGGCAAGTGCATCTTGCAGTTGCGCGGTGTGCGTCCGTTTCTTTCAGACAAGTATGACATTACCAGACACCCTAATTTCAAATACACAGCTGATGCAGACAAGCGAAATACCTTTGATATTGAAGCATTTTTGTCTGCCAGACTAAAACTCAAGCCTGATGAGGTCTGCGATGTATATGAAGTAGACACGGAGGGCGTGTAATAAGGTTCCGCTGAGAAAGGAGTGATCGTATCTATTTGCCGCAACTGCCTCTGTTGAGGCCATTGGCGTACAAAGCGGGCAATCATCAACAAAATAATGAAAAAGGAGGACAGCCGGAATCAGGCTCTCATATATCGAGGGCAGATTGTTCCGGCTTTTGTGCGCTTATGAAACAAACCTAACTAATCATTCAAATGATTCCGGCTAATATTATTTATGGCATTTTTTGAACAGGCAATTACCGTTCTTCAGACTCTCGTTATCGCTCTGGGCGCTGGTCTTGGTATCTGGGGTGTCATCAACCTGTTGGAAGGTTACGGCAACGACAACCCTGGCGCCAAATCTCAGGGCATGAAGCAGCTTATGGCCGGTGCTGGTGTAGCCGTTGTTGGCATGGTCCTTGTACCTCTGCTCTCCGGGCTGTTCTCTGTCTAAGCGTTCCTGCATGAAATCCTTGCCGCTCCCGCAGCTTTGCGGGGGCGGCGGAAAGGAGGTTGACACCGTATGGATTTCTTACTTGAAGCCCTGACAAATTGGCTGAAAGAAATGCTGGTGGGCGGTATTATGAGCAACCTTTCGGGGATGTTTGACAGCGTAAACCAACAGGTCGCGGATATATCCGTACAGGTAGGACAGACCCCACAGGGATGGAATGGCAGTATTTTCAATATGATTGAGAATCTGTCAAACTCCATCATGGTGCCGATTGCAGGTGTGATCCTGGCTATCGTTATGACCGTAGACCTGATCCAGATGATTGCAGACAAGAACAACCTGCATGATGTGGATACCTGGATGATTTTCAAGTGGGTGTTCAAATCAGCTGCCGCCATCCTCATTGTCACAAACACATGGAATATCGTGATGGGCGTCTTTGATATGGCGCAGAGCGTGGTGGCGCAGGCGGCAGGGATTATCAATTCGGATGCGTCCATTGACATTTCCTCAGTTATGACCGATCTGGAACCGAGGCTGATGGAAATGGATTTGGGACCGCTGTTCGGACTGTGGTTCCAATCCCTCTTTATTGGCATTACCATGTGGGCGTTGTATATCTGTATCTTTATCGTTATTTATGGCCGTATGATCGAGATCTACCTTGTAACTTCGGTGGCTCCCGTTCCAATGGCTGCAATGATGGGCAAAGAATGGGGCGGTATGGGACAGAATTACCTCCGATCCCTGCTGGCACTGGGCTTTCAGGCGTTTCTCATTATCGTCTGCGTGGCAATTTATGCTGTGCTGGTGCAGAACATCGCTCTGGAAGATGACATCATCATGGCAATCTGGAGCTGCGTGGGCTACACCGTACTGCTATGTTTTACGCTGTTCAAAACCGGCAGTCTCGCCAAATCAGTCTTTCAGGCGCACTAAAACGGAAGGAGGTTTCCACATTGGCTTATGTACCCGTACCCAAGGACTTAACAAAAGTCAAAACAAAGGTCATGTTCAATCTGACCAAGCGGCAGCTTATCTGCTTCACGGGCGGAGCGCTTATTGGCGTACCGCTTTTCTTTTTGCTCAGAAAACCTACCGGAAACAGTGTAGCGGCTATGTGTATGATGCTGGTTATGCTGCCCTTCTTTATGCTGGCTATGTACGAAAAGCATGGACAGCCCCTGGAAAAGATCGTGGGCAACATTCTCAAAGTAGCTGTGATCCGTCCAAAGCAGCGACCTTACCAGACCAACAACTTTTATGCCGTATTAAAGCGGCAGGAAATGCTCGATAAGGAGGTGTATGACATTGTTCACCGCAATAAAAAAATGGCTGCATCGGATGTTCGGAAAAACCGAGGAAAAAACTGTGCAGCCGGTAAAGACAAAGAAAAAGCTGTCCCGCGCCGATAAGAAGCAGATCGAAGCGGCCATTGCCCGCGCTAACCGCACGGACAAAAAAGGAAAATCTGCGCAGGACAGTATCCCTTATGAACGGATGTGGCCGGACGGAATCTGCCGCGTATCGGACAGCCACTACACAAAGACCATCCAGTTTCAGGACATCAACTATCAGCTCTCCCAAAACGAAGATAAGACGGCAATCTTTGAGGGTTGGTGTGATTTCCTCAATTATTTTGACAGCTCGATTCATTTCCAGCTGTCTTTTTTGAACCTTGCGGCATCGGAGGAGACCTTTGCTAACTCCATTTCCATCCCGCCCCAGAGGGACGCCTTTGACAGTATCCGCGAGGAATACACCACAATGCTGCAAAATCAGCTGGCCAGAGGTAACAACGGTCTCATCAAGACCAAATACCTGACCTTTGGTATCGACGCGGACAGCATCAAAGCCGCCAAGCCCCGTCTGGAGCGTATTGAGACCGATATACTTAATAACTTCAAGCGTCTTGGTGTAGCTGCCAGAACGCTGGACGGTAAAGAAAGGCTTTTTCAGCTTCATGCGGTATTCCACATGGATGAACAACTCCCGTTTCAGTTTGAATGGGACTGGCTGGCTCCTTCCGGTCTGTCCACAAAGGATTTTATTGCACCAAGCTCCTTTGAGTTCCGCACCGGCAAGCAGTTCCGTATGGGCAAGAAATACGGGACTGTTTCTTTTTTGCAGATTCTCGCACCGGAGCTGAATGACCGTCTGTTGGCTGATTTTCTGGATATGGAAAGCTCGCTCATTGTGAGTATGCACATTCAGTCGGTGGATCAGGTGAAAGCCATCAAAACGGTAAAGCGGAAGATTACCGACCTGGACCGCAGTAAGATCGAGGAACAGAAAAAAGCAGTCCGTGCCGGATACGACATGGACATTATTCCATCTGACCTTGCTACCTACGGCAGTGAGGCGAAAAAACTCTTGCAGGATTTGCAGAGCCGCAATGAGAGAATGTTCCTTTTGACCTTTCTGGTGTTGAACACAGCGGACAATCCCCGTCAGCTTGGCAACAACATCTTTCAGGCAGGCTCTATTGCCCAGAAGTATAACTGTCAGCTGATCAGGCTGGACTTTCAGCAGGAAGAAGGGCTGATGAGCTGTCTGCCTCTGGGTTTCAATCAGATTGAGATTCAGCGAGGACTGACCACCAGTTCCACAGCTATCTTTGTGCCCTTTACTACGCAGGAACTGTTCCAGAACGGGAAAGAAGCTCTGTACTACGGCATCAATGCTCTGTCCAACAACCTCATCATGGTGGACAGAAAGCTGCTGAAAAACCCCAACGGCCTGATTCTGGGTACGCCGGGTTCCGGTAAGTCCTTCAGCGCAAAACGAGAAATTGCCAACTGCTTTTTGCTTACCAGTGATGATGTCATTATCTGTGATCCGGAAGCGGAGTACGCACCTCTTGTTGAGCGTCTGCATGGGCAGGTCATCAAGATCTCACCTACTTCAACCAACTATATCAATCCGATGGATCTGAATCTGGACTATTCGGATGATGAAAGCCCGCTGTCACTCAAGTCTGACTTTATCCTCAGCTTGTGTGAGCTGATCGTGGGCGGTAAGGAGGGCTTGCAGCCGGTGCAGAAAACCATTATTGACCGTTGTGTACGGCTGGTTTACAACGAATATCTCAATGACCCAAAGCCAGAGAATATGCCGATTTTGGAGGACCTTTATAACCTGTTGCGGGAGCAGGAAGAAAAAGAAGCTCAGTACATTGCAACGGCATTGGAAATCTATGTAACGGGTTCGTTGAATGTGTTCAATCATCAGAGCAATGTGGACATTGATAACCGGATTGTCTGCTACGACATCAAGGAACTGGGCAAGCAGCTTAAAAAAATCGGTATGCTGGTAGTTCAGGATCAGGTGTGGAACCGTGTCACCATCAACCGTGCCGCTCACAAGTCTACCCGCTACTACATCGACGAGATGCACTTGCTTTTGAAGGAGGAACAGACCGCTGCTTATACGGTAGAAATTTGGAAGCGATTCAGAAAATGGGGCGGCATCCCCACCGGAATCACGCAGAACGTCAAAGATCTACTTTCCAGCCGCGAGGTGGAAAATATCTTTGAAAATTCCGACTTCGTGTATATGCTCAACCAGGCAGGCGGAGACCGTCAGATCCTCGCCAAGCAGCTGGGTATTTCCACACACCAATTATCTTATGTGACCCACTCCGGTGAGGGCGAGGGCCTGCTGTTTTATGGCTCTACAATCCTGCCTTTCGTGGATCACTTCCCGAAGAATACCGAGCTTTACCGCATTATGACCACCAAACCCCAGGAACTGAAAAAGAAGGAGGATGAATGATGATGAACCCCAACATTTTGAATAAAAATCCGCTGATGTTTTTTGACAGGGCGGTAAATGCCCAGCGCAGCCAGCTGCTTACAGTCATGGCCGATGCGGTAAGTGAGTGCCGCACGGCGGCAGATCAGGCAGCCGAACTGAATGAGACCGGTCAGGTGGGGCTGCTCCGTCTGGCAGAGGTCTGGAGCGCCATCCGTGCCAAGGAAGGTATGGGTGGTCTGGTTCTGGAAGGAACCGAAGCGAAGATCCTGTCCGATGTGGTGGCACAGTTTTATGCCTACCTGTCCGGCTGTATGTTCAACGATCCGGTGGGAATGGCCATTTATGCAGAGCTGCACTACATGATGTCCTCCCTCATGCTGGGAGAATGGTTTGAATAAGGAACCGCGCCTGCGCTTTACTGATGAGGAACGGTCTGACCCTGCACTGGAAAAGCCGATCCGTAAAGCGGAGAAAGCTGCGGCCAGAGCAGATAAGGCGCAGGCCAATATCCCAAAGAAAAAGGTCAGGCAGACGGTCATTGACCCGGATACCGGAAAAAAGACCTCGAAGCTGACCTTTGAGGACAAGAAAAAGCCACCTTCCAAAGTTTCTCAAGGAGTCAGGGAAGCTCCCGTCCATCTGGTTGCGGGCAAGCTCCACAAAGAGATCCGGGAAACAGAGCAGGACAATGTGGGCGTGGAAAGCGCCCACAAGTCCGAGGAAGCGGTGGAGACCGGCGCTTATCTGGTGCGGGAGGGCTATCGCAGCCACAAGCTGAAGCCGTACCGCAAAGCAGCACAGGCAGAGCGCCAACTGGAAAAGGCAAATGTAAATGTTCTGTACCAGAAATCTTTGCAGGAAAATCCCCAGTTTGCCAGCAATCCGCTTTCCCGCTGGCAGCAAAAGCAGGCCATCAAAAGGCAGTATGCCGCCGCCAAACACGCCGGTCAGACTGCCGGAAATACCGCCCAGGCTGCGTCCAAAACCGGAAAAGCCGCAAGGACGGTGAAAGAAAAGGCACAGCAGGCAGGGGCGTTCGTCGTGCGCCACAAGAAGGGTTTCCTGATGGCAGGGGTTTTGTTCCTCATTACCTGTATGCTGATGAATACCATGTCCTCCTGCTCCATGATGGCGCAGAGCATCGGTTCCGTTCTCTCCGGCACCACCTATCCGTCGGATGACCCGGAAATGCTGGCAGTGGAGGCAGATTATGCAGCCAGAGAAGTCCAGTTGCAGGAGGAAATCGACAACATTGAAAGCAGCCATCCAGGGTATGACGAGTATCGCTATGACCTTGGTATGATCGGCCATGACCCTCATGAGCTGGCAGCATTTCTGTCTGCCGTTTTGCAAGGCTACACCCGGCAGAGCGCTCAGGCAGAGCTGGCGCGTGTGTTTGCAGCACAGTATCAGCTGACGCTTACTGAGGAAGTGGAGATTCGCTACCGCACGGAGACCTCCACCGACCCGGAGACCGGCGAGACCACCTCAGAAGAAGTCCCCTATGAGTATTACATTTTGAATGTGAAACTCACCAGCAAGCCCATTTCCGCTGTGGCGTCGGAGATTCTGACCCCGGAGCAGATGGAAATGTATCAGGTCTACCGACAGACCATGGGCAATAAGCCGTTGTTGTTTGGCGGCGGTTCCCCTGACATGAGCAATTCCGAGGACTTGACCGGTGTACAGTTTGTAAATGGAACCCGTCCCGGAAATCCGCAGTTGGTGGAGCTGGCCAAGCGTCAGGTCGGCAATGTGGGCGGCTATCCTTATTGGAGCTGGTATGGCTTTGACAGCCGCGTGGAGTGGTGCGCCTGCTTTGTATCCTGGTGTTATAACCAGGCTGGAAAAAGTGAGCCGCGCTTTGCAGGCTGTGAGTGGCAGGGCGTTCCGTGGTTCCAGTCTCATGGACAATGGGGTGCAAGAGGCTATAACAATCTGGCTCCCGGAGATGCAATTTTCTTTGATTGGGATTTGGATGGGACAGCAGACCATGTGGGTATCGTGATCGGTACGGATGGCAGCCGTGTTTATACCGTGGAGGGAAATTCCGGCGATGCCTGCAAGATCAAAAGTTATGACCTGAATTATCAAAGTATTAAGGGCTACGGCCTGATGAACTGGTAACAGACTTTGTGGAAAGGAGTGAACGGTTATGGCAAAAAATAAAATTGAACGTATCGACCAGGAAATTGAGAAAACCCGTGAGAAGATTGCGGAATATCAGGAAAAGCTCAAGACCCTGGAAGCACAGAAAACGGAGGCAGAGAATCTGGAAATCGTTCAGATGGTTCGTGCGTTACGCATGACTCCAGCACAGCTGAACGCTATGCTTTCCGGTGGAATGAACCACGGCAGAGATACAGCACTGCCGGAATCAAATAATCAGGAGGCTACCGCTTATGAAGAATAAAAGAATTTGCAAAACACTTTCCGCCCTTTGCCTGACAATGGTTGTGGCATTTGGCTTTACGATCCCTGCTTTCGCACAGGGGTCAGAACAGGCTCCGGCGGCACCGGCAGAGGATTCTACCAATGACAGCAATGTGATTGTGGAAGAAGCAGAACCGGCACCGACACTTACACCAGATGGCAATGCCGCTCTGGTGGATGATTTTGGTGGCAATAAGCAGCTTATTACTGTTACGACCAAAGCTGGAAATTACTTTTACATCCTGATTGATAGGGCGAATGAGGACAAGGAGACTGCGGTTCACTTTCTGAATCAGGTGGACGATGCAGACCTTGCGGCGCTGATGGAAGATGGAAAAACCAAAGAGGAGATGCCTGCGGTATGCAGCTGTTCAACAAAATGTGAAGCAGGGGCAGTCAATACGGCCTGCCCGGTCTGCGCAACTGATAAGAGTAAATGTACGGGCAAAGCACCGGAACCTCCGGCAGAAACATCGGAGCCGGAAAAAGAGAAGCCTGCCGGATTGAACCCGGCTGCGATAGTCCTTTTGCTGGCTCTGCTGGGAGGCGGTGGCGTATTTGCCTACTTGAAGCTCGTTAAGAACAAGCCTAAGACCAAGGGCAATGACAGTCTGGACGATTATGATTATGGCGAGGAAGATTCCGAGGAATGGGAAACCGAGGATGAGGAGTCGGAAGAACCGTATGCTGACGGGGGCAGCACAGAAGAAGATGATGAGGACAGTGTGAAATGACCCGTTTCACAGACAGTCCCTATGAACGCATGATGACACGCAGGCCGGAGGGCGGGAAGGAAACTTCCCGTCCTCCTTCTTTACCCCACAGCCACCCCTGCTATGGTTGCGGGAATTATGGAAGACCCTGCGTAGGTATCTGTCACCGGGAAATGTCCCGATGGCTCAAAGAGAGGAGGAACCATCATGGCTCAACATAAATTGGTAATTGCCGAAAAACCATCAGTTGCCCAGAGTTTGGCGGCGGTGATCGGCGCAACCGTCCGTAAGGACGGGTATCTGGAGGGCAACGGCTGGCGTGTCAGCTGGTGCGTGGGCCACCTGGCCGGTCTTGCGGATGCAGACAGCTATGATCCAAAGTATGCCAAGTGGCGATATGATGATCTGCCTATCCTGCCGGAACATTGGCAGATGGTGGTGGGAAAAGATAAGAAAAAGCAGTTTGATATTCTCAAAAAGCTGATGAATGCCCCGGATGTGACAGAAGTAGTAAATGCCTGTGATGCCGGACGCGAGGGCGAGATGATCTTCCGTAGCGTCTATGAGCTGGCAGGTTGCAAGAAGCCGATGAAAAGGCTCTGGATTTCTTCGATGGAGGACTCCGCCATAAGGGAAGGCTTTGCAAACCTGCGCCCCGGTGCGGACTATGACGGACTTCGGGATGCTGCCCTCTGCCGTGCCAAGGCCGACTGGCTGGTGGGAATCAATGCGACAAGGCTTTTTTCCGTGCTGTATCACCGAACCCTCAACATCGGGCGCGTGATGTCCCCGACGCTGGCGCTTATTGTTCAGCGAGAAGCTGAGATCGACACCTTTCAGCCGATTCCCTTTTATACCGTGGCGCTGGAGCTGCCCGGTCTTACCGTATCCGGGGAGCGCATGGCGGATAAGGCCGCTGCTGAGCAGCTGAAAGAAACCTGTCAGGGTGCAAATGTCACAATCAAAAAGGTAGAGTGCAAGGAAAAGTCTGAAAAGCCGCCTGCCCTCTATGACCTGACTACTCTGCAAAGAGATGCCAACCGCCTGCTTGGATTTACAGCCCAGCAGACCCTGGACTATCTGCAAAGCCTGTATGAAAAGAAGCTCTGCACCTATCCCCGTACTGACAGCCGCTATCTGACTGGTGATATGGCAGACAGCCTGCCGGTGTTGGTGAATCTGGTTGCCAATGCTATGCCGTTTCGCAAAGGGATCGCCATTACCTGTGATCCGCAGACGGTCATCAACGATAAGAAAGTAACCGACCACCACGCAGTAATCCCTACCAGAAATCTCAAGGATGCAGACCTTTCTGCCCTTCCTGCGGGAGAAAAAGCGGTGCTGGAGCTGGTGGCCCTGCGTCTGATGTGCGCCGTAGCCCAGCCCCATATCTATTCGGAAACCGTTGTGATTGCAGCGTGTGCCGATGGGGAGTTTACCGCCAAAGGAAAAACGGTGAAGCATCCCGGATGGAAAGCACTGGAGGACGCTTACCGTGCCAAAATGAAGGATGCAGAGCCGAAAAAAGAGGGTGCAGAGAAAGCCCTGCCGGAGCTGACCGAAGGACAGACCCTTTCGGTTTCTGCGGCAATCGTCAAAGAAGGCAAAAGCAGTCCGCCTCAGCACTTTACGGAGGACACCCTATTGTCCGCGATGGAGACTGCCGGAAAAGAGGATATGCCGGAGGATGCCGAGCGAAAAGGTCTGGGGACACCGGCCACCCGTGCCGGTATTTTGGAAAAGCTGGTATCTGCCGGTTTTCTGGAACGAAAAAAGAGCAGGAAAACGGTGCAGCTTCTCCCTTCCCACGATGCAGTTTCCCTTATCACAGTCTTGCCGGAACAGCTGCAATCGCCGCTTCTGACTGCCGAGTGGGAGTACCGCCTGGGCGAGATCGAGCGCGGGCAGCTTGCCCCAGAGGAGTTTTTGGACGGGATCAGCACCATGCTGAAAGACCTGGTGGGAACTTATCAGGTCATCAAGGGAACTGAGTACCTGTTCACTCCGCCCCGTGAGGTGGTGGGCAAATGCCCTCGCTGCGGCGGTGAAGTTGCAGAACTGCAAAAAGGCTTCTTCTGTCAGAATGATTCTTGCAAATTTGCAATCTGGAAAAACAACAAATGGTGGGCTGCCAAGAAAAAACAGCCGACCAAAGCTGTGGTGTCTGCGCTGCTGAACGATGGCTGTGTCCGTGTGACGGGGCTATATTCGGAGAAAACCGGCAAGACCTACGATGCCACTGTGGTTTTGGAGGACGATGGACAGTATGCCAACTTCAAGCTGGAATTTGACCAGCGGAAAGGAGGCAGCCGATGAAGCTCTCTTTAGTGGAACGGGAAACCATTCTCCTCTATAACCAGGCAGAACCAATGGCTGAGGTCTACACCCACGATCCCCGTCTGATGGAGAAGCTGGAACTGCTGGCAAAAAAGCACCCCGACCAGATCACCCGAAAGGACGCCCATAACTTTACCGTCCCCAAGCGGTGTGTATCAGTCCGGGAGCCATACAGCGCCGAGCGTCGCAAAGCTGCCAGTGAGCGTGCGAAAGCCGCCGGATACCAGCCCCCTGTGAAAAAGTCCGGCAGTTAAAGGCACATGGCAGAGAATGTATTTGAAGCGGTCAAGCAGTCGGTCAGCACCAGAGAAGCGGCAGAGTTTTACGGGATAAAAGTCAGGCGAAATGGCATGGCCTGCTGTCCCTTTCACGATGATAAGAACCCCAGCATGAAGGTAGACCAGCGATTCCACTGCTTTGGATGCGGTGAAGATGGGGATGTGATCGACTTTACCGCAAAGCTCTTTGACCTCTCCCCAAAAGAAGCGGCGGAGAAACTGGCACAGGACTTTGGCCTGATCTATGACAGTCAGGCCCCTCCCCGCAGGAGATATGTCCGGCAAAAAACCGAGGCACAGAAGTTTCGGGAGGATCGACAGCGCTGTTACCGCGTACTGTCCGATTACTACTATCTGCTGAAAAAATGGGAAGCCGATCGTTCTCCCAGGACACCGGAGGAAGAACCGCACCCCCGCTTTGTGGAAGCGATCCAGAAGAAACCCTATGTAGAGTACCTGTTGGACCTTTTTCTTTATGAAAGTGAAGAAGAACAAAAGGCATGGATTGCAGAACACACAGCAGAAATCACACACTTGGAAAGGAGATTGAAAATCATGGCTGAGAACAAACCCACCAACCGAGAACGGCTAAGGGAAATCACAGATGGCATCGAGCAGGGCATCAAAGAACTGTTTGAGAGTGAAAAGTATATGCGCTATCTGTCCGTCATGTCCCGCTTCCACCGCTATTCGGTAAACAACACCATGCTCATCTATATGCAGAAGCCGGACGCCACATTGGTAGCCGGATACAATAAGTGGAAAGACCAGTTTGAGCGTCATGTAAAAAAGGGCGAGCATGGCATTACCATCATCGCTCCCACACCGTATAAGAAGAAAATCGAGGAGCAGAAGCTGGACCCGGATACCAAGGCTCCGATTTTGGATAAAGACGGAAAGATCGTTACAGAGGAAAAAGAAATCGAGATCCCCATGTTTCGTCCGGTCAAGGTCTTTGATGTGAGCCAGACCGACGGGAAACCTTTGCCGGAGCTTGCATCATCCCTTTCCGGCAATGTGCCAAATTATGAGGCATTCATGGAGGCCCTGCGCCGCAGCGCACCGGTGCCGATTACTTTTGAAGCAATGGCCGCCGATACGGACGGCTATTTTTCTGCTGATCATCAGAAAATTGCCATTCGTCAGGGCATGAGCGAGGTGCAGACGGTTTCGGCCACGGTTCACGAGATTGCTCACAGCAAGCTCCATGACCCTAAAAAATATGAAATGCTACCGTCATGGAAGGTTGTGCTGGAGAGTGAAGGTGGAACCAAGCATGATTTCAAGTTGGATTTTGCCACAGAAAAAGAAGCCGAACAGTTTGCTTCTGATATGGATTGGCGCTATGTGGACGAAAATCAGTTTGAATGGCGTCTTGCAGTTGAGGAAGATCCAACCGCAGAAAAACAGGCAATCAAAAATCGTCACACGGAGGAAGTAGAGGCTGAAAGCATCTCCTATGCAGTCTGCAAATATTTTGGAATTGAGACAGGAGAAAACAGCTTTGGCTATATTGCCAGTTGGAGTCAAGGCAAGGAGCTGAAAGAACTGAGAGCCAGTTTGGAGACCATCAACAAAACCTCCGGCACTTTGATCTCCGATATTGAGCGCCACTATAAGGAAATCTGCAAAGAGCGCGGAATCGACCCTCATGCAAAGGTAGAGCCGGAACCCGCCCCGATAGAGCAGCCAGAAGATGCCGCTAAGGTATCTGATAGACAGCAGACCGGCGATCTGACCTACTATGTAGCAGAGTGCATGGAATTTCCAAACCTCGGAGAATACCACGATAACCTGTCTTTGGAGGAAGCAATCCGCATTTATCAGGAGATTCCGGCAGAACGAATGAACGGGATCAAGGGCATTGGTTTTGAGCTGAAAGACGGAAGCGACTATGAAGGACCTTTTCCGATTTTGACCGGCCAGACCATTGACCTGGACACCATCCAGGCAATCGACTATTACCGTGATAATCCTCTGGTGCAAAAAGCGGTAAAGGAACTGGCTGCGGCAATGCCAGAAATGGAAGTGCTGGGGGCAGACGCCAATCAGCAGGAGGCTTTGTTTCTAATCGACAATGCCACCTATCTTCATATCCAGCCCTGTGACAGCGGCTGGGACTATACCATATATGACAAAGAAACCATGAAAGAACTGGATGGTGGTCAGCTGGATGCACCAGAGTTTCCCCGTATGAAAGCAGTTCTCCAGATTTGTGATGACAACGATTTGGGCAGAGACTCGGTAAAACACGCACCGTTGTCCATGATTGAAACCTTGCAGGACGCTGCCTACCAGCAGATGCAGGCAGAGGCCAGTCAGATGGCTGCTTCTTCCCAGCTGCCGGAAGCACAGGAGCAGGCACTGGATGAATACCCCATGCCGGATGAGCAGGTCTCCACACCGGATATGCAGGAATACGGCTACTCCTATGATGGGATGCTCCCTGTTACCAGAGAACGGGCGCTGGAACTGGATGCCGCCGGTTTGACCGTCTATGTGCTGCATGAGGACAATACGGAGAGCATGGTGTTTGACTCGCAGGAAATCATGGATCATGGCGGCCTTTTCGGTGTGGATCGTGAGGAATGGGAGAAAAGCCCTCAGTTCCACGAAAAGGTCATAGAGCGCCAGGAACATCAGCAGGAACGGGAACAAGCATTTCTCGCTCAGAACAGAGATTGCTTTGCCATCTATCAGGTGAGCCGTGACGATCCGCAGAATGTGCGCTTTATGAATCTGGACTGGCTAAAGTCCCATGATATATCCATAGACCGTAGCAATTATGATCTCATTTACACTGCTCCGCTGAGGGAGTCTGGCACGGTACCGGAGCAGCTGGAAAAACTATATGAGCAGTTTAATCTGCAAAAACCGGAGGATTTTCACAGTCCTTCTATGAGTGTCAGTGACATCGTTGCGATCAAGCAGGATGGTAAGGTATCCTGTCATTACTGTGACAGTGTTGGTTTTACCCAGATCCCCGGATTCCTGCCGGAAAATCCGCTGAAAAATGCGGAGATGGCCGTGGAGGACGATTACGGCATGATCGACGGTATCATCAACAATGGCGCAAAAGAACCCACGGTGGCAGAGCTGGAACAGCAGGCCCGAAGTGGTCAGCCCATTTCCCTGATGGAGTTGGCAGCCGCCACCCATCGGGAGGAACGGGAAAAGAAAAAGTCCGTCATGGAGCAGCTGAAAGGCCAGCCCAAGACAGAACACAAAAAGACAGCACCCAAAAAGAGTGCGGAAAGGGAGATTTGATATGGGAAACTTTACTTTTGAGGAAATGAACCTGATGTGCATTTACAATACCGGTAGCCGCACCGAATTGATCGACAGCCTGCGTGAGATGCGCGGCGAGCTGGCCCCGGAGGAAACCGAGCTGCGGGAGTTGACAGACAGCGCACTGGGCAAGCTCCAGGCCATGAGTGATGCCGAGTTTGCCGAGCTGGAGTTGTACCCGGATTTTGACCAGTAAACACCATAATCGCAGGGATGGGGTGGCAATATGCTACCCCATCTTTTACCCAAAAACCGAAAGGAGGACAGAACACTATGCCAACCAAAGCTGAACTATATGCACAGATGGCGGACAAGGTGGCAACGCAGCTCACGGGGAGCTGGCAGGAATGGGCAGGGTTTCTCACCACTGCTTCCCGCCTTTACAAGTACCCGTTCCATGAGCAGCTGATGATCTACGCCCAGCGACCGGACGCCACCGCCTGTGCGGAGTACGATTTGTGGAATGAAAAGATGGGCCGGTATGTAAGGCGCGGTTCCAAAGGGATCGCTCTGGTGGACGATTCCGGGGACAGACCTCGCCTGCGTTATGTCTTTGACATTTCCGATACCGGAACCCGTGAACATTCCCGAACTCCCTGGCTGTGGCAGTTGGAGGAGCGCCATCTGGATTCCGTGCAGGCCATGCTGGAGCGCACCTATGATGTTTCCGGTGATGACCTTGCCGGACAGCTCACCGAGGTAGCCGGAAAACTGGCTGAGGAATACTGGACGGAGCATCAGCAGGACTTCTTCTATATCGTTGACGGTTCCTTTTTGGAGGAATATGATGAGTTTAACATCGGAGTGCAGTTTAAGGCAGCCGCCACCGTCAGCATCACTTACGCTTTGATGTCCCGCTGCGGACTGGAGCCGGAACACTACTTCGACCACGAAGATTTCATGGCGATCTTTGATTTCAACACCCCATCCACCATCGGGGCGCTGGGAACAGCGGTCAGCCAGATCAATCAGCAGGTGCTGCGGCAGATCGGCGTTACCGTCCGAAATGCAGAGCGCGAAGCCAACCAAGAAAGGAGCAAACAAGATGAACAATCCCATGACCTATATCCAGAACGGAGACTATCTGATTCCCGACCTGAAGCTGAGCCAGCAGCCGGAGAAACCCCTGGGCAAGTACGGCAGGATGAGGAAAACCTACCTGAAGGAACATCGTCCCATCCTCTACAACCAGATGTTGCTGAGCGAGAAGCTGTACCCGCACCTTCTGGAGATCGACGAGACCGCCCAGAGCAGACTGGAGCAGATGATGCCCCAGCTGGCGAAGGAAGCGGGAGCCACCGAGGAACTGAAAGCCAGCGATCCCATGAAGTGGGTGGGTCTGATGAACACCTGCAAAGCTCAGGCCGAAGAAATCCTGATGGCGGAGCTTATCAACAGCTGACCCTAAACCTGTTCCTCTCCGAAGCGGAACAGATCCAATCCATAGATGAAGCAGAGAATGTAGCGCATACATCCTCTGCTTTTTCTTTTGCCCAAAATGATATTGACCATGTGCTGCGTTTGGGAGGCAATACAGATCGTCAGAGGGAGCGTGTGGTTGCAGCATTTGAAAAGCAGAAAACCACCGCTGAGATTGCCGAGATACTGAAAACGCTGTACCACGGCGGCAACGGCCTTGGCAGTGTGAGTGCATGGTATGCCGAGGATGGTATCCATCTTTCCCACGGGAAGTCTGTCCGTTATGACAGGTCTGCCCAGGTCATTTCCTGGGAGAGCGCCGCAGAGCGTATCGGGGAGCTTTTGGAGAGCGGCCAGTTTGCCTCCAATGTGGAGCTTGCAGAAGCGGCAGGCTATGAACGATCCCTCCTTGCAGAAAAGCTCTGGTATCTGTATCACGATCTCAGTGAGGGTGCCAGAGAAGCCGGATATTTGTCCTGCCTGTCAGAGATCAAAGGCAATGGTTTCCCGGAGGAGACCCGCCGCCTGACGGAGCAGCTGAGTGACCCGGCTTTCCGCCAGACACTCAAGGAAGAATACGCCGCCTTCTGGACTGCCTATCAGCAGGACCGTGACCTGTTGCGTTTTCACTATCACAGACCAAGGGAGATCTGGGAGAACTTGAAGGACCTTGACCTGCCCCGCAGGACCTTTTCTTCAGACCTTTCCCAAGTGCCAACCGTTCAGCACTTCATTACCGAGGATGAGATCGACACCGCTATGACCGGCGGCAGCAGTTTCGCCGGAGGAAAAGGCCGTATCTATGCGTTCTTCATGGCAAACCATACGGATAAGGAGAAAGTGAGATTCCTCAAAGACGAGTATGGCATTGGCGGACGCTCTCATGCCCTGTCCGGCGCAACACACAGCGGCGAAGATCACGATGGGAAAGGACTGCACTATAAAAAGCAGGACTGCCCGGATGTTCACTTGAACTGGGAAAAGGTTGCCAAGCGCATTACCTCACTTGTCCAGAAAGACCGCTATCTTACCGAACAGGAACAGGCACAGTATGACAAGATCCAGTCTGAACAGGAACTGGCCGAAGAAGATGCCATTCAAGCCCAGCAGCCGGAGATGGATGAAGAAACACCAAAGCCTACCCTTGGGGAGCAGTTTGAGCAGTATAAGCCTGTGGTGACTGCCGCCATTTCTGAGGATACCGCATACCGCAATGCCTGCGGTCATTCTGACCGTGAAAATGCTGTCATCGAGGGTAATGCCGCTGTGCGCCGTGCAGTCCTTGGTTCTAAGGATATGGAGCTGATCCGACTCTATTCGGATGTGCCGGAGTTCCGTCAGCGTTTACACCGGGAAGTGATCGACGAGACCTATCCAAAGCTCCATGAACTTCTGCGCCCTCTTTCTCAGGAAGATATTGATACTGCCCTTTGTGCATGGAACGGCAATATCGAGAGTAAACACGCTGTTGTCCGCTATATGAAAGACCATGCAAGAGAAAAAGATACCGCCGCATGGCTGGCTCAGGAATACGGCGGCAGTAACAGCAACAGCCTGTTCGTTGTCCGTGCCGGCAGCCCGGAGGAAACGCAGCTGCCCTGGCCGAAGGTACAGCGCAGGCTTGCCCAGCTCATTCAGGAGGACCGGTTCTATACCGAAGAAGAACAGGACCGTTTTGACGACATCGACCCCATCGCCATCCGGGAAGCTCTGGAAGAAAGAGGAATCGTCAACGGCCAGGTGGCAGACACGGAAAAACTGGACAATGCCCCGTTTATCCAACAGGTGATGTCAGATGCCGAGCAGATCGCAGATGCCGAGACAGAGCAGACTTCCAAAGTTTCCATTTCCGATGAGGAATATGATGCAGTTCGCCGCCCAATTCCGCAAAGAACCTCCTATGACCCAGCCGCCCCGGTCTATGCCGTGGGCGATACCGTGTATATCGAGGATGACGCCTATCAGATCACCGAGCTGCGGGAGGACACCGTACAGCTTCTGCCCACCGGGATGGTATATCCCATCTACCGGGCAGAGCGCAAAGAACAGTTCGAACAGCTGCTTCGGGCAGACCGCCGCAATGCTTACTATACCGAGTTTCTTCCTATTGACCCGGACAAGGCAGATCAGGACTTGCGGGATGTATTGGCTCATGGACTGATGGATGAAGCGGATAAAAAGCAGATTTCCACGCTGCTGCAATCCGGCAGGAGCAACAGCGAGATCGCCTACTGGCTGAGCAGAGCCTATTCCGGTGAGATCGAGACACTGAATCTGGAGACTGGCGATATTGCCGATTACCGTACCACGGCACAGGGCATAGAGCTGGAAGTCATGGATGCAGAGGAAAAGCGTCTGGCTATGCTGTATTTCCGCTGGGATGAGGTTGCACCTTTGCTGCGCGGGATGTACGCCCGTCAGCAGGACGGTTTGGGACAGGAACAGCCCCAACCGGCTACCGAATCTCCGACCTTCCATTCCGAGACCATGGCCGTCTATCCGGGCGATAAGAACCATCTGCCTTATGATGTGGTGGTGGAACGGCTGCATATCGAGGAGCCGGAGCCGCCAGCCCCTGTGACTGAGCCGGAGAAAACCTTTGAGGAAGTGTTGGATGAACACCCGGTTTCCATTCAGGTCAATGGCCAGTGGCAGACCTTCCCCAATGCCAAAGCTGCCGAGGAAGCCTCCTATGAGGAATACAAGGCTAACCTGCGCCGCAATGCAAAAAACTTCCGCATTACCGATGAGCATTTGGGCGAAGGCGGTCCGAAAGCCAAGTTCCAGGCAAATGTCAATGCGATTCGTTTGCTGAAAGAGCTGGAAGCTGCCGGACAGCAGGCAAGCCCCGAACAGCAGGAGGTTCTTTCTCGATATGTGGGCTGGGGCGGTCTCTCTGATGCGTTTGACCCGGAGAAACCGGCATGGGCTTTAGAGTATGCCCAGCTAAAAGAACTGCTGACCCCGGAGGAATATGCCGCCGCCAGAAGCTCTACCCTCAACGCCCATTACACCAGCCCTACGGTCATTCAGGCCATCTATGAAGCGGTGGACCGTATGGGATTTGAGACCGGAAATATTCTGGAGCCGTCTATGGGTGTGGGCAATTTCTTTGGTATGCTGCCGGAGGAAATGCGAAACAGCCGTCTGTACGGCGTGGAGCTGGATTCCATCAGCGGACGGATTGCAAAGCAACTCTATCCAAAGGCGGACATCACAGTAGGCGGCTTTGAGACCACCGACAGGCGTGACTTCTTTGATCTTGCCATCGGCAATGTGCCGTTCGGTCAGTATCAGGTCAACGACAAAGCCTACAACAAGCTGAATTTCAGTATTCATAACTATTTTTTTGCCAAAGCACTCGACCAGGTGCGTCCCGGCGGCGTGGTAGCTTTTGTGACCTCCCGATATACCATGGACGCCAAGGATTCCACCGTGCGCCGCTATCTTGCCCAGCGTGCTGAGCTGCTGGGTGCTATCCGTCTGCCCAATGATGCGTTCAAAAAGAATGCCGGTGCCGAGGTTGTATCGGACATCATTTTTCTCCAAAAGCGGGACCGTCCGCTGGACATCGTGCCGGAATGGACTCAGACCGGACAAACGGAGGATGGGTTTGCCATCAACCGGTATTTTATCGACCACCCGGAAATGGTGCTGGGCAGACAGGAGCCGGTAAGCACTGCTCATGGTATGGACTACACTGTGAATCCTATCGAGGGACTGGAGCTTTCCGACCAGCTGCATGATGCTGTGAAGTACATTCATGGCACTTATCAGGAGGCAGAGCTGCCGGAGCTGGGCGAAGGCGAAGCTATTGACACCTCCATTCCTGCCGACCCCAATGTGAAGAACTATTCCTATGCCATTGTAGACGGGCAGGTGTACTACCGGGAAAACAGCCGTATGGTGCGCCCTGACCTCAACGCCACCGCCGAAGCCCGTGTAAAAGGTCTTGTGGGACTGCGTGATTGTGTGCAGGAACTGATCGACCTTCAGATGGATGCAGCGGTTCCGGACAGCACCATTACCCAAAAGCAGGCGGAACTGAACAGCCTCTATGACAGCTTTTCTGCCAAATACGGTCTCATCAATGACCGTGCAAACCGTCTGGCCTATGCAGACGATTCTTCCTATTACCTGCTCTGTGCGCTGGAAGTCATCGACGAGGACGGAAAGCTGGAACGCAAGGCAGATATGTTCACCAAGCGGACCATCAAGCCCCATCAGGCGGTGGCTGTGGTGGATACGGCAAGTGAAGCACTGGCGGTGTCCATCTCGGAAAAAGCCTGCGTGGATATGGACTATATGAGCCAGCTTACCGGAAAAACAAAAGAAGAACTGGCCGGAGAGCTGCAAGGCGTAATCTTCCGTGTACCGGGACAGTTGGAGAAAGACGGCACACCCCATTATGTGACTGCTGATGAATACCTCTCCGGCAATGTACGCCGCAAACTGCGTCAGGCGCAACGGGCCGCACAGCAGGACCCGATTTATGCAGTCAATGTGGAAGCTCTTACCGCCGCCCAGCCCAAAGACCTGGATGCGTCGGAGATTGAGGTGCGTCTGGGCGCTACCTGGATTGACAAGGAATATATCCAGCAATTTATGTATGAGACCTTTAATACCCCGTTTTATCTCCAGCGCAGTATCGAGGTCAACTATTCTTCCTTTACTGCTGAATGGCAGATCAAGGGGAAATCTTCCGTATCCTACAACGATGTGGCAGCCTACACCACCTATGGAACCAGCCGTGCCAATGCCTACAAGATTTTGGAGGACAGCCTGAACCTGCGGGATGTCCGTATCTATGACACCATAGAGGACGCAGACGGAAAAGAGCGCCGCGTGCTGAACGCCAAGGAGACCACCCTGGCGGCCCAAAAACAGCAAGCGATCCGGGAAGCCTTTAGGGACTGGATCTGGAGAGACCCGGAACGCCGCCAGACTTTGGTGCGCCAGTACAACGAGGAAATGAACTCTACCCGTCCCCGTGAATATGATGGCAGCCACATCACTTTTGGAGGGATGAACCCGGCCATTACCCTGCGGGAACACCAGAAAAGCGCCATTGCCCATGTGCTGTATGGAGGAAATACCCTGTTGGCACATGAAGTAGGCGCAGGCAAAACTTTTGAGATGGTAGCTGCTTCGATGGAAGCCAAACGCCTGGGCTTGTGCCAGAAATCTCTCTTTGTGGTTCCAAACCATCTGACCGAGCAGTGGGCGTCGGAGTTTCTGCGTCTCTATCCTTCCGCCAATATCTTAGTCACCACCAAAAAGGATTTTGAGACCCATAACCGAAAGAAGTTCTGCGCTCGTATTGCGACGGGTGATTATGATGCCATTATCATGGGACACAGCCAGTTTGAGCGTATCCCCATCAGCCGGGAGCGTCAGGAACGGCTTCTCTATGAGCAGATCGACGAGATCACCGAGGGGATTGCAGAGGTACAGGCCAGCGGCGGCGAGCGTTTTACCGTCAAGCAGCTGGAGCGTACCAGAAAGTCTCTGGAAGCCAGACTGGAAAAGCTGCAAGCCGAAGGGCGAAAAGACGATGTGGTAACCTTCGAGCAGCTGGGTGTGGACCGTTTGTTTGTGGACGAGGCCCACAACTATAAAAACCTGTTTCTATACACAAAAATGCGGAATGTGGCTGGTCTTTCCACATCGGACGCGCAGAAATCCTCCGATATGTTTGCCAAGTGCCGCTATATGGATGAGATCACCGGAAACCGTGGCGTGATTTTTGCCACCGGCACACCGGTCAGCAACTCCATGACCGAGCTTTACACCATGCAGCGTTACCTTCAGTATGAACGCCTGCAAGAACTGAACATGACCCACTTCGACTGCTGGGCTTCCCGATTTGGGGAGACCGTCACAGCATTGGAGCTGGCACCGGAAGGCACCGGCTACCGGGCAAGAACGAGATTCAGCAAGTTCTTTAATCTGCCGGAGCTGATGAACCTGTTCAAAGAAGTGGCGGACATCAAGACCGCCGACCAACTGAACCTGCCCACCCCGGAGGTGGAATACCACAACATCGTGGCGCAGCCTACCGAACATCAGCAGGAAATGGTCAAGGCTCTTTCGGAACGGGCATCGCTGGTACACAGCGGAACCGTTGACCCATCCCAGGACAATATGCTCAAGATTACCTCGGATGGCCGTAAGCTGGGCCTGGACCAGAGAATCGTCAACCAGATGCTGCCGGATGAACCTGGCACAAAGGTCAATCAGTGCGTGGACAACATCATGCAGATCTGGCGGGATGGCAAAGCTGACAAGCTGACCCAGCTGGTGTTCTGCGACATTTCTACACCGCAGGCAAAAGCTCCTGCAAGCAAGGCGGCGAAAACGCTGGATAATCCACTGCTTCACGCATTGGAAGGCGCTGTGCCTCTGCCGGAGCAGGAACCGGTCTTTACGGTATATGACGATATTCGTCAGAAACTCATTGCTCAGGGAATGCCTGCCGACCAGATCGCTTTTATCCATGAAGCCAACACCGAAGTGCGGAAAAAGGAGTTGTTCTCTAAAGTCCGTACCGGTCAGGTGCGTGTCCTTTTGGGCAGCACCGCCAAGATGGGCGCAGGCACCAATGTGCAGGACCGTCTGGTGGCACTTCATGACCTGGACTGTCCGTGGAGACCGGGAGACCTTGCCCAGCGCAAGGGCCGTATCGAGCGCCAGGGCAACCAGAATCCTCTTGTCCATGTGTACCGCTATGTGACCGAAGGAACCTTTGACGCATACCTCTGGCAGACGGTGGAGAATAAGCAAAAATTCATCAGTCAGATCATGACTTCTAAATCACCGGTGCGTTCCTGCGATGATGTGGACGAAACGGCGCTTTCCTTTGCCGAGATCAAAGCCCTGTGCGCCGGAGATCCCCGCATCAAGGAGCGTATGGATTTGGATGTGGAGGTATCCCGCCTGAAGCTGATGAAAGCCGACCACCAGAGCAAGCAATATCGTCTGGAGGACCAGCTGCTCAAATACTTCCCGGAGGAGATTGAAAAGCACAAAGGTTTTATCAAGGGCTTTGAATCCGATCTGGAGGTTTTGACAGCTCACCCGCACCCGGAGGACGGTTTTGCTGGTATGGAGATTCGTGGAGACCTGCTGACCGATAAGGAGAACGCCGGTGCAGCCCTTTTGGATGCCTGCAAGGAGGTCAAAACCTCCGATCCGGTGCAGATCGGCAGCTACCGGGGCTATGCCATATCCGTGGAATTTTCCGCTTGGAAACAGGAGTATACGCTCCTGCTGAAAGGACAGATGACCCACCGGGCAACCCTTGGTACAGACCCTCGCGGAAATCTTACCCGTATCGACAATGCCCTCGCCCAGATGCCCCAGCGTCTGGAGGCGGCAAAGGCCCAGCTGGATAACCTCTATCAGCAGCAGGCTGCCGCAAAGGAGGAAGTCGGAAAGCCATTCCTTTATGAAGAAGAACTGAGAAGCAAAAACGCCCGTCTGGTGGAGCTGGATACCCTGCTCAACATCGACGGAAAGGGACAGGCGCACGTCGAGGCTGTTGTTGCCAAAAGCACACGGACTTCGGTGCTGGACAGCCTGAAGCGCCCGGTGACGCCCCGCAGTACAGACAAGAAACCAAAACAGCATGAGGAGGTGCGATAACATGAATACCAACGATCTGAATACAGCTCTTTATGAAAAGATGGCTGCCGAACAGGACAAGTTCCGGGACTGGCTGAAAAGCCAGCCCCCGGAAGAAGTCTTAAACCATGCCTATGAGTACACCATCCGCGAGGACATCGTGATGGCAATGGAGGAACTGGAGTTGACCGACACCCAGGCTCAGGCACTTTTGGAATCTCCCTCTCCGTTGGCGGATGTGTACCGCTATTTTGAAAAGCTGGAGACCGGCTACATGGATGTGATCCGGGACAGCATTGAGAACCGTGCCGACGATGTGTGCAGAGCCAAAGAGGAACTGCGAACAACACCGGTCTATCCATATTCTGCTGCCTATGCGTCCGAGCATGGGGAAATGGCACAGTACAACCTCTCATATCAGGCGAACAGCGCCTGCAAAGAAGCCATTGAGCAGACCATCAGCGCCCACTATGCAGAGAATCGGCTGGATACGGAGGCGGCGGTCAAAGATGTGCTGGAAAAGTTCGGGACGGAACGGGTACAGTTTATTCTTGCCAACACCATCCAGCGCAAGAACTATGACGGGCGTATCTCTCAGGACAATAAAGCATGGGCAAAAAACATTCCTACGCTGGAGGACAGCGGCGCTTCCCGCCACTGTGCCTATCTGGTGGTAGATCAGGTCAATCCCGGTTTGACCGACCTGTTCACCAGACAGTTCCGAAAAGTCGCTCAAGAACAGCAGAAAAGTTCTGTCCTGCAAAAGCTCAAGCAGGAACCGCCTGCCCGCAAGCCTGCCACCCCGAAAAAACGGGAGCCGGAGCGATAACCATGGCAAAGCGCAAGCGGGATGTGCCGGTTTTGTTTTGGGTGTCCGCAGAAGAACTGGAACTGATCCATCAAAAGATGCAGCAATACGGGACAGAGAATTTGAGCGCTTATCTGCGGAAAATGGCGCTGGATGGGTATGTGGTCAAGCTGGAACTGCCAGAGCTGAAGGAGCTGGTCTCCCTGATGCGCCGAAGCAGCAACAACTTGAACCAGCTGACCCGCAAAGTGCATGAGACCGGGCGGGTTTATAATGCTGACTTGGAGGATATATCCCAGCGGCAGGAACAACTGTGGGAGGGTGTGAAGGAAATCCTTACCCAACTCTCCAAACTTTCATAACAGGGATAGATACTCCATTTGCGGAGGGAGGAACGGCGTTTCTTCGCCGCACCTTCCTCCGCTTTTTCTTTTTGTCTGTATCCTTGTCTTTTGCCTGTCCGTACCGGATAATATGAGTAGAATAAGAAGCGTAGCAAAGGAGTGAAAACAGATGCTGACCTTTGAAAAGGTGCTGGAGATTTTTGCGGATTACCTGACCGCAGACGAGACCATAGAAGTTTATATCAGCCGCCATGGATGTGTAAGAGTTGAATTTGACCAAGATTTTCACTATTGCTCTGGCGAGGTGTGCCATACTCCCAAGGAACTGTTCGACCTCTTAGCCGATGATTACCGGACTTATCTGGAGATTGAACTGACCAAAGGAAAACGGGAAGTGACGGAAGATGATGAGAGAGAAGCGGATACCCTGTGCAAACGGCATCTGGAGCGTTGGAGGGAGGAACTGGAATGAAGATTTTGAAATGCCTGCTGATGATTGTAACTGCACCGGCCATTTTGGTGTTGACGATTTTTGTCTGGCTCTGCACGGGGCTAATCTATATATCCAGTCTGGTGCTTGGTCTGCTCAGCACGATAATTGCTCTGCTTGGCGTGGCTGTGCTTATTACCTATTCCCCGCAGAATGGTGCAATTTTGCTGGTTATGGCATTTTTGATTAGCCCGATGGGGCTGCCGCTGGCTGCAATCTGGCTGCTGGGAAAGGTGCAGAGTCTGAAATTTGCGATACAGGATTGGGTGTATGGGTAAATGATGTGAATATAATTTGGAATGAAAAAGAAGCAGGACAATGGGAGATGAGACCCAATGCCCTGCTTCTTGGTTATTTGGAATGAACGGTAGTGTATTTCTGATTTTTGCTTTTGGGTTTGTCTGGAAACATCATTTCAAGTTTACCAGAAGATAATAAAGGCTTGAGGTAATATTTGCTGAAGTGAGAACGGCTGGAAACATCAATATATGCTTGCATTTCATCTCGACTTTTAGGGTCTGCACAAAATTCCAATAGCAAGTTTTGCTTGCTGATCACAGATGTATCATGTGCGGCATCATGTGCTGTATCATGTGCGGCATCATGTACGGAAGCACCGCACATGTTGTAGTTTACATTTTTCAAGATGACTCTGAAATCTGTCGCTGTTGAGGAAAATTCGGGCTTATATGCCTCTGTGTATCCAGGCAGCTTTTCGGTTTCACTGACGATTTTGCGTAGGCCACTTCCACGGCGTTCCATGTACTTCATGCGGTGGAACAGGTCAGCAATCACAGGGTTTCGTCGCATCGAACGAATACTGTAAATATCGTATTCCTGAATTGAGCCGCCGCCAAACATACCGCCCGGAGATGTGATTTCCACCCGATCATCAAACATATCAATATGGATTTCGCTGCCAAGCACAATATAATCACGATGGATAAGCGCATTGACAAGAGCCTCTGTCACAGCTCGTTCAGCATAATCCGGCTTGTCTACCCGATACTGTGCCTCTTTGACAAAACGGACTTTGGAATTATTGCGAATAAATTCACTGCCGCTTTTCAGTAGATAAATCAGATTCCCTTCGTATTCTTTATCGTCCAATGCATCATCAAAGATAGAGCCTTTTTCCAAGCCATTCCACCGGGTACAGAACATACGGGAGTTATAAACTGTGTGCTGATCAGTCATGAGCTTTCCGGCATTGGTCAAGACCCCATTTTTGTCGGCCAAACCGAAGGAGACATAATCGGATGGCTCAAAGCGGAGACCAGTCCGTTCCAGATAGGTTGCTTCCAGAAGTGTAAAGCTGTAATCCTTTTTTACCGCGTCTGTTGTTAGGGTATCAAAGGACTGATTGGTTCCCTTTAAGATCAATTCATTCACAATGTAATCCGGGGCAATTACGCTTTCATTTCCAACACGGATATATGCTTCCATCACGCCGTCTGCCTTGTAATAATATGGGGTGCTGCGGCCAGGAGAAACCTCCAGAGCCAACAGGTTTTTACCATCTTCCTGCAATGGCTTTAAGATAAACTGCGGTAATGGTGTGATACGTTCTTTGATTAAGCGGCTGATCGCTTCAGCATCCTTTTGAACATCGGACAAGCCGATAGGCTCCCGGTCATCGGAGACTCCGAAAAACAGAGTGCCGCCGATTCCATTGGAAAAGGCACTGACACTTTTTAACCAGCTTTTTGGCTTTTTTGTTTCGAGAGCAACTTTGAAATCACATTCGGTTGCTTCAGCAATGAGCTGTTCTATCATAGAAATCCCTCCTTTGAGGTTGTAGAATATTCTTTTTTATTATACCCAGCGGAGAAAGTTATTGCAACGATAGAAGCAAAGAGTTCAGCGAAAACAAAAATATTTATGAGAGGAGGGCCTTCTATTATGGCAACTACAAGAATCATGCCGCTTCATGTCGGCAAAGGCCGCACAGAGAGTCGGGCGATCAGTGACATCATCGACTATGTGGCCAATCCAAAGAAAACAGATAACGGCAGGCTCATTACCGGCTATGCGTGTGACAGCCGGACTGCGGATGCGGAGTTCCTTCTGGCAAAGCGGCAGTACATTGCCGCTACCGGACGAGTGCGTGGTACAGATGATGTGATTGCCTATCATGTGCGCCAGTCCTTCCGCCCTGGTGAGATTACCCCGGAAGAAGCAAACCGGCTGGGCGTAGAATTTGCAAAGCGTTTTACTAAAGGCAATCATGCCTTTGTGGTCTGCACTCACATAGACAAGTCGCACATTCATAATCACATTATCTGGTCATCGGTCAGCTTAGAATATGACCGGAAGTTCCGAAACTTTTGGGGCAGCACCAAGGCGGTTCGTCGGCTAAGTGACACCATCTGTATTGAGAATGGACTGTCCATTGTAGAGAATCCGAAACTTCACGGAAAGAGCTATAACAAATGGCTGGGCGATCAGGCCAAGCCCTCCCATCGGGAACAGCTGCGTGTGATGATTGACAACGCATTATCACAAAGTCCTGCTGACTTTGAAGAACTGCTGAAGCTGTTGCAAGAGTATGGTTGTGAAGTCTCAAAGCGCGGAAAATCGTATCGACTGAAGCTCTCTGGTTGGGAGAAAGCCGCCCGCATGGACAGTCTGGGCGAAGGATATGGATTGGAAGATTTGCGGGCAGTTCTCTTAGGGAAGAAAGCACATACCCCGCGAAAGAAAACAGTCACACAGGCAGAGCCGCCGAAGGTCAATCTGCTGGTGGACATTCAGGCAAAATTGCAGGCTGGAAAAGGTGCTGGCTATGCTCGATGGGCTAAAGTTTTTAATCTGAAACAAATGGCGCAGACCATGAATTACCTGTCAGAGAACAATCTGCTGGAGTATGCGGTTTTGGAAGAAAAGGCTGCGGCTGCCACGGCACATCACAATGAGCTTTCGGCGCAGATCAAAGCGGCTGAAAAGCGCATGGCAGAGATCGCTGTTCTGCGTACTCACATCGTAAATTATGCCAAGACCCGTGAGGTCTATGTGGCATACCGCAAGGCGGGTTACTCTAAGAAATTCCGGGAAGAACATGAGGAAGAAATTCTGCTCCACCAGGCTGCTAAGAATGCCTTTGATGAGATGGGAGTCAAGAAGCTTCCCAAGGTCAAAGAGTTGCAGACGGAGTACGCGAAATTGCTGGAAGAAAAGAAAAAGACCTATGCCGAGTACCGGCGTTCCCGTGAGGAAATGCGGGAGCTTTTAACGGCAAAGGCAAATGTAGATCGAGTGCTGAAAATGGAGGTAGAACAGGATGTTGAAAAAGAAAAAGACCACGGCCAGCGGTAAGCTGGTCCTGGTCAAAAGCGTTCGCAGAACGCGCAGCCACAGAATGAAATTCTGTGTTCAAAGGGGCTTGGGGGCGCTGCCCTCAACAAGCAAGCGGAGAGGAAAATCACAAAGGGATTTTCTTCTCTGCGGGCCTGTGTGTATTAACACAGGCATTGCTTGCCTCTTTTCTCCGAAATTGAAAAGAACCAGTGAGAGAATCGTTAAATTTCACTCACTGGCTCAATTTGTTTCAAATTTCTCGGACAACTCTGTCAGTTCCTTCACTGTTTCCTGTGTGTGATGTAACAGGGTGTCACGCATTTCTGGCGGACAGCTGGAATAAAGCATTTTCATCTGATTGACACCTTCATCTTCCAGAGAAATATCTGGATTTATAAGCGTATCTAAAGAGATGTGCAGGACCTTTGCCAATGCTCTTAAAATCAAATAAGAAGGATTCATTTTCCCCTTTTCGATATTGGCGATTTGCTTTACAGAAACATGGCTCAGATCAGAAAGCTCCTGCTGCGTCAGATCTTTATTCTTTCGGGCTTCCCGCGTTTTCTGCCCTAAAGCAGTTAAATCATCAATCGGCATAATCATTCACCTCAAATATATTTTATCGTTCCGGTTTATATGATGGAATGACCTTATTATGCCTGACAATCAGTATGATTATGCCGATTTTATAGAGCTGCGATTGGTGATAAACTTGTATTGTTCGAGACAAAGAACTATAATGTACTCTGTGGAGGTGCAGAATGGATTATATGACACTAAAAGAGGCCGCCGAAAAATGGGGCGTGACACCTCGTAGAGTAAATTACTATTGTGCCGCCGGGCGCATATCTGGAGCTGTAAAGATGGCAACTATCTGGCTAATTCCAAAGGATGCGGAAAAGCCGATTGATGGTCGAACAAAACAAGGAAAGGCAGAAAAGTATGAGTAATATATTACTTCTTGAAGATGATCTAAGCCTGATTAACGGGCTTTCTTTTGCTTTCAAAAAGCAGGGATTTGAATTAAATATCGCCAGAACGCTCAAAGAAGCGGAGGAATTGTGGACAGACGGAAAATATGATTTGTTGGTGTTGGACGTATCTCTGCCAGATGGGTCTGGCTTTGAATTTTGCAAAAGAGTTCGACTTACATCAAAGGTGCCAATTATTTTTCTGACGGCTTCGGATGAGGAAACAAGTATTATTATGGGGCTGGATATTGGAGGTGATGACTATATCACAAAACCGTTCAAACTGGGGGTTCTCGTTTCAAGGATTAACGCCTTACTTCGACGTGCAAATTCTTTTCAAGCAGCAGACACAGAATTGCAGTCGAATGGCATCAAAGTTCTTTTGCTTCAAGGACAGGTTTTCAAAAATGGGGAACTGTTGGATTTGACTGCCGCGGAATACAAGCTACTGTGCTTGTTTATGAGAAACCCAAGCATGGTGCTGACAAAGGGACAAATTTTAGATAAGCTATGGGATTGCGACGGGAATTATATCGACAGTAGTACCCTTACGGTCTATATGCGTCGGCTTCGTATGAAGATCGAGGATAATCCAAGCGAACCGCAAATGCTCCTGACAGTTCGGGGTATGGGCTACAAATGGAATGTAATCAAGTGAGGTGGCCTATGAAAATATTTGCAAACAAGGAAATAAAAAAATTGTTTCTTGCTGTATCCGTTATTTGGGTAGTCTCCCTTCTGCTGACACAAGGTTTTTTATGGTTGTTCTATCAGCAGTTTTCGCTGTTTTTATTGCTTGTTTCCTTATTGGCTGGAACGTCCATGTTGGCAGTATGCTGTTCCTATTTCAGAAAACAAAATAAGATCATGGAGCAGGCAGTATCGCAGATCAATGCGTATCTTGATGGGAATCTTGACGCTCGTATTGAATGTGATTACGAGGGTGAACTATATCGGCTATTTCATGCTGTCAATTCTCTGGCGGCTGTCTTAAACGCTCATGCAGATAATGAACTCCGGGAAAAGGAATTTTTGAAAAATACGATCTCTGATATTTCCCATCAACTGAAAACACCGCTGGCAGCACTCAATATTTATAACGGACTCCTTCAAGACGAGGATATAGAAGTGTCCTCCGTGAAAGAATTTGCGGGTTTGTCTGAGCAGGAACTTGACCGTATCGAAACACTGGTGCAAAGTCTGCTCAAGATTACAAGATTGGATGCCGGAGCCATTGCCTTGGAAAAGAACACAGAAAATGTTGCAGATATGATGCGGGATATTGAACTGCATTTTGCATATAGAGCCAGACAGGAAAAGAAAGAAATCATTCTGTCTGGCTCGGATCATCTTTCTCTTTTTTGTGATCGTGATTGGTTGAATGAGGCAATCGACAATATTGTGAAAAATGCGTTTGACCATACAGAAAGTGGTGCAACAATTCGTGTTGCGTGGAAGGAGTTGCCGTCTGGTGTCCAAATTGTGATAACGGATAATGGATGCGGCATCCACCCAGAAGATATACATCACATCTTCAAGCGGTTTTATCGCAGTCGTTTTTCTAAGGACAAGCAAGGGATTGGACTGGGATTACCTTTGGCAAAGGCAATCGTTGAAGCACATAACGGCACCATTGAGGTTGACAGCGAATTAGGTATCGGGACAACTTTCACAATGAATTTTCTGATTCCTACAAAATTGTAGGCTGGCTGTAGGCTTACAGTAAGATTCAGGTGCTATTCTCTCAAACATAGGCAGGACAAACAAAGACAGCCTGCCTATATCGCAAAATCATTCAGAAAGAGGTGTTTACACTATGAACTTATTAGAAGTCAAAAATATCAGTAAGACCTATGGCAACGGAGAAACCGCTGTCAAGGCATTAAAGGATGTCAGCTTTTCTGTTCCAAAGGGCGAGTATGTGGCAATCGTCGGGGAATCCGGTTCTGGTAAAAGTACACTGCTGAATATGATCGGTGCTTTGGACACGCCAACATCTGGCAAGGTTCTGATTGACGGCAAGGACATTTTTTCCATGAACGATCGAAAGCTGACCGTTTTCCGCCGGAGGAATATCGGCTTTATCTTTCAGGCGTTTAACCTTATCCCGGAGTTGACGGTGGAACAAAATATTATTTTTCCGCTGTTGTTGGATTATCAAAAGCCGGATAAGAGATATTTGGAGGAACTGCTGACGGTTTTGAATTTGAAAGATCGTCGTAATCATTTACCCAGTCAGCTTTCCGGCGGTCAACAGCAGAGAGTGGCGATTGGCCGCGCATTGATTACCCGTCCTTCTCTGATTCTGGCAGACGAGCCAACAGGAAATTTGGACTCACAAAACAGCAGTGAGGTCATAGCATTGCTCAAAGAAACATCGAAAAAATACGAGCAGACCATCATTATGATTACCCACAACCGCAGTATTGCGCAAACGGCAGACCGGATATTACAGGTATCGGATGGTACTTTGACTGATTTTGGGAGGTGCCGTGAATGAAAAGCTATCTTAGTCTTATTCCCATCTCCGCTAAAGTTCACCGCCGACAAAATCGTATGACGCTGCTTTGCATTGTATTTGCTGTGTTTATGGTAACAGCAATATTCAGTATGGCAGAAATGGGTTTTCGGATGGAACAGGCCCGATTGGTTGGTAAGCATGGAAGTTTCTCTATTGGAGACTTACTCGGCAGTTCCATGGGGCAAACCCTTCTTCCTGTTGCGGTTGTTCTATTCCTGCTGATTTTGATTGCAGGCGTTTTGATGATTTCCAGCAGCATGAACAGCAGCGTTGCACAGAGAACCCGATTTTTCGGAATGATGCGCTGCATTGGTATGAGTAAGCAGCAGATTATTCGGTTTGTTCGTCTGGAGGCATTGAACTGGTGCAAAACGGCTGTACCCATCGGTCTTATTTTAGGGGTTGTTACAACATGGGGGCTATGTGCGGTACTACGCTTTGTAGTTAGAGAAGAATTTTCTGATATTCCCCTCTTTGGTATCAGTATTTTTGGCATTGTCTGCGGTATCTTTGTTGGACTGATTACTGTGCTGATCGCCGCAAATGCTCCGGCGAAACATGCCGCGAAAGTATCTCCTATCACAGCGGTGTCTGGAAATGCAGACCACGGAAAAACAATACATCATTGCCAGTATACAGGATTCGGAAAGATTGAAGCGCTTCTCGGTATCGACCATGCGGTCTCCGGGAAGAAAAATTTATTCCTGATGACAGGTTCTTTTGCACTTAGTATCATCTTATTTTTGAGCTTTTCCGTTATGATCGATTTTGTGGATTATTTGATACCTCAGTCAGCTGCCACATCAGATATTGATATTGCAAGTGCTGACGGTAATACGATTCCTTGGGAACTGCTTACAACCATCCGCGAAATGGATGGAGTGAAGGAAGTTTACGGGCGTCGTAGTGTATTTGATGTTTCTGCCAAACTAAACGACGACACCAACTTTTCTGGCACAGTCGATTTGATTTCTTATGATGATTTTGATTTACAATGTCTGAAAAAAGACAGTGCTTTGAAAAGGGGGAGTGATCTGTCCAAAGTTTTTAGGGACAGCAATTTTGTTTTGGCAACATCCGATCAGGACAGCACATGGAAAATCGGTGACACTGTTCAGATTGGGGATGAAACCCTTACCATAGCCGGACTGTTAAAAAACGACCCATTTAGTGAGAATGGATTGACAAATGGAAAGCTCACATTGATTACCTCTGATGAAACATTTGTCCGTTTGACAGGAGAGGAAGGTTATTCTCTTGTGCTGATACAAACAACGGGAGATGTTACGGACGAAAATGTTCAGGCAATCCAGAATTCCGTAGATCAAACATATAGCTTTCAAGATAAACGCGACGAGCGCACTACGGGAACTTATATGGCTTTTGTTTTCTGTGTTTATGCGTTTTTGGCAATTATTGCACTGGTAACGGTAATGAACATTGTCAATAGCATTTCCATGAGTGTGTCTGCCAGAATGAAGCAATATGGAGCTATGCGGGCAGTAGGAATGGATGAACGGCAAATGACGAAAATGATTGCCTGTGAAGCATTCACCTATGCTGTTTTGGGGTGCGTTGTTGGTTGTGCTATTGGCTTGCCGCTTAGCAAATCGCTGTATGATTTCCTTATTGCAGGGCATTTTCCATCTGCTGTGTGGCAGTTCCCAATTATCTCTTTGGGCGTTATTCTTCTGTTTGTCTCGATTGCGGCAATCGCAGCTGTATATGCTCCGGCAAAACGAATTCGCAATATGTCGATTACTGCAACCATCAATGAATTATAGTTTCATATGTTAATCTGCCGGACGACGGCAAAAGAAAAAAAGCCGTCGTACAGCAGACATATTTTCACGCGCCTTATGAAACGGCGGCTTTGATTTCAGAGCCGCCGTTTCTTTGCGTTTACACAATCCTATGACGACTTGCAGGGACACGGTAGCCGATTGGAGGTTATTTTGCCGTGTCTCGTTTGCTTTTTCAAAGCTCACATGATCTACATCAGTTAAAAAAAGCATTGCTCCTCCTCCGGGCAAGTATAACATTGCATCGGCATTATCGTTCCATGTAATTCAGTATAATAATGGCTGTTCTTGGCGCGCCAGTTTTCCCTCACGGAAATCTGGCGTTTTTTGTTGCCATTTTTTCGGAGATGACCCGGTTGTCTGCCGGTGTCGGTCTCCGCCTCCATTCGATTCACCCGTCAATCACCCGTGAATCGAAATGGAGGTACATAATGAAGAAAATTAACCTTCGGGAACTTTATCCTGATGTTTATACAACAGACTTTTTTGTAGATGTGACAGAGGAAGTAATGGAGACTATTCGAGCAGCTGAACGTGCGGAGGCTGCGTATGAGCGAAAGATGTATCGTTATAAAGCACAGTATTCTCTGGATTGCGAGAATGGCATTGAAAATGCGGTGCTGTTGAAGCCGCAAACACCGGAGATGGTTCTGGAGGAAAAACAGTTTCAGGAGCAGGTCTATGCTGCTGTGATGAAGCTGCCGGAGAAACAGGCAAAGCGGATTTATGCCAGATACTACCTGGGAATGACGGTAAATGAAATTGCCGAAGTAGAAGGTGTAGACCCAAGCCGTGTCCGAGACAGTATCCGCCGTGGATTAAAGCAGCTTG
>ERZ870043.3-NODE-3-length-36769-cov-12.532841_pt1 | contig 36769 bp, 28 predicted proteins | sample MGYA00521102_ERZ870043 | MGnify/ENA primary metagenome ERZ870043 (study PRJEB32232, sample SAMN07284962) | human gut metagenome | biome: human-associated habitat; material: feces | host: Homo sapiens | place: Tanzania | collected 2014-01-26 ...
GAAATCAGCTCTGGAAGATTGAAAAAACGGGCAAACCGTGTTTTCGCACGATAGCCCGTTCCTTCCGGTGATAATTCGATTGCGGTTACTGTCTCCCCGAACGTTGCCGCCCAGGAATCAAAGTGTCCCATACCCATACGCATGAGTGTGTCATACTGGAGATAACGCATGATAGTATAAAGCTCGGTCATACTGTTCGATACGGGAGTACCTGTAGCAAAGGTGATCCCTCTGCCGCCTGTTAGTTCATCCATGTACCGGCATTTCATAAACATATCCGAACTTTTCTGTGCATCCGTCTGTGAGATACCCGCCACATTCCGCATTTTTGTATACAAAAAAAGATTTTTAAAACTATGGCTTTCATCCACAAACAGCCGGTCTACGCCTAACTGCTCAAAGGTTACTACATCATCCTTTCTGGTCTGGTCATTGAGTTTCTTCATCCTCGCCTGCAGACTCTTCTTTGTTTTTTCCAACTGCTTGATGGTATAATTCTGCCCTGCCTGATGTGCCGCTTCTTCAATGGAGAACGTAATATCTGCGATCTGATCTTCCAGCATGGCAATCTGCCGTTCCCTTGAAAGAGGGATTTTCTCAAACTGTGTATGTCCAATGATCACGGCATCATAATCCCCTGTCGCAATACGGGAACAGAAACGTTTTCGGTTTGCCGGCTCAAAGTCTTTCTTCGTTGCCACCAGGATATTTGCTCCCGGATAGAGACGTAGGAAATCACTGCCCCACTGCTCGGTCAGATGGTTTGGCACGACATAAAGATTCTTTTGTGAGAGTCCCAGCCGTTTTGATTCCATACCGGCTGCAATCATCTGGAACGTCTTTCCTGCTCCTACGCAATGAGCCAGTAACGTATTGTTTCCATACAGCACATGAGCCACTGCGTTTTTCTGGTGCGGCATCAGGGTGATCTCCGGGTTCATGCCAACAAACTGAATATGGCTTCCATCATATTCCCGTGGACGGATGCTGTTAAATCGTTCATTATAGATCTTACAGAGATCTTCCCGTCGGTGCAGGTCTTTAAATATCCACTCCTTAAATTCCTCTTTGATCAGCTCCTGCTTCTGCTGTGCCAGCATTGTTTCCTTCCGGTTTAATTCCCGGTGTTCCCCATCGGCATCCTGTACCGTGTCATAAATCTTGGTATCCCGGAGGTTTAAGGCATCTTCCAAAAGGCGGTAGGCATTGGCTCTCTGTGTTCCATATGTGGAAGTGACAAGGGCATTTCCGTAGCTGTCCACATTCTTTCCCATAACATTCCATTGTCCGGTCACTTCGGCATACTGGACTTTGACCTTGCTCCCTACATAATATCTTGGTGTATGGAATGTCTCTGCCATAAACCGTGTAATGTAATCCTCGGAGATCCAGGTTGCCCCAAGTCTTGCCTCAATCTCTGACGCATCCAGATCTTTTGGCTGTACCTGCTCCAAATACTGCACGTTCACCTGATATTCTGGTCGATGTTCCGCAAACTGTTTTGCAATCTGCAACTTCTCCCTTACATTTCCAGAAAGGTATTCATCCGATGGCTCCCACTTTTCACTGATTGGATTTCTAAAAATTACTCCTGCCAGTTCTTCGGTAAGCTCCTCTTCTGTTTTCCCGGAAAGCTGTGCCATATAGGAAAGGTCAACGCCTGCCCTCTCACCAATGGAAACCGCAAGTGCTTCACTGGCAGTATCTACAGAAGTTACCGTTTCTGCCCTGCGGATTGTCCTTTTGGTAAAAATATCCGCTTTCCGTTTCAGTTCTCCCTTATCATCCAGAAATTCCAGAGAAGTCAAAAGACAATAACTACTGTCCTGACTGAATGCCCTCTTATTGGCATTACTGCTGATAAGACCATATTTTGCTGTAAAGGTATCGTATTCTTCATTGAGTTTTTCCTGCAGCTTTGTAATCTGCTCATCGCTTCCCTCTTCCATCTGACACTGGATCAGTTCATTCGTAACATCACGGATCTTCACCATCCCTTTGACACGTTCCGCTGTCATTGCCGGAAGTTCCATGCGGTTCATCACAGAATTTTCCCGGTAATAGACTTCCTCATTCACTACGGTAAAACTGAAATTCTTTACATCCGGGTCTGCCGGGATAGAGACAACATCCTCTTCTAACTCTGTATCCGAAAGTTCCAGTTCCGTGATCGTGCCATGGATATTCCTAATCGCTTCTTTTAACTGTTCTTCTAAGGTAATGCCTTCTTTTGGTTTTACGGTCACTTCCTGCTTTCCGTACTGGGTACTTTCTGTAGTAAAATCACCAAGCACCATTTCCGGATGCTCTGCAAAATAAGCATTGACCGAATAACCTTCCGGTGTTTCCTTTAGATTTAACCATTCCGGTTCCTCAATGGATGCCCTGTCCCTTTTCTGGAAAAACAAAATATCAGAAACAACACTGGTATTGGCATTTCTCTGGAACGCATTATTCGGTAATCGGATGGCTCCAAGCAATTCTGCCCGGTTTGCGATATACTGTCTCACTGCCGGATTCTGCTTATCCATCGTTCCACTGGAAGTTACCACTGCAACTACGCCGCCCGGACGCACCAGGTCAAGGGATTTTGCAATAAAATAATCATGGATCATAAAATGATGCCGGTCATATCTGCGGTCACTGACCTGATACGCCCCAAATGGAACATTACCTATCACGCAATCAAAAAAGCTGTCCGGATAACTGGTTTCCTCAAATCCCTGCACGGCAATCTTGTTTTTCTGGTAAAGCTGTTTTGCGATCCTGCCCGAAACCGGGTCGAGTTCCACACCATACATATTGGCTTTGCCCATACTCTCCGGAATCAGTCCCATAAAGTTACCGATTCCACACGATGGTTCCAGGATATTTCCCTGTTTCAGTCCCATATTTTCCAGTGCTTCATACATACTTCGGATCACGGTCGGGGATGTATAAAAAGCATTTAAGGTCGATGCCCTTGCTGCACTGTATTCTTCTGGCGATAAGGTATTCTTTAATTCCAGATACTCATTCGTCCAGCTACTGTTATTCTCCTCAAATGCCTGTGGGATACCACCCCAGCCAACATAACGGGATAAGATTTCCTGCTCTTCAGGTGTTGCCAGACGCTCTTCTTTCTTCAAAGTCTGTAACAAATGGATGGCTTCCATATTTGCCTTATACTTTGCTTTCGGACCGCCTGCACCAAGGTCATTATCCTGAATACGGAAGTTGTGTGGCTCTATCACGGCTTTTTCCTGTTCTGGTTTCAAATATGGCTGGAATTCTCCCTCATATCCAAACAGTTCATTTTCTCCGGGAATATAATTGCGTCCGGTTTCCAGGCACCGGAACACATCGGCAGTTGGTGCATTGCTGACTGCATAAAAATCATCATAAGAATACTTTGGGAAATCTTCTGTATGATAGGTTGATAAATGCAGTTCTGTATTGGAACGGGTCTGTGCAACCAGATCTTTTCCTTCTATTCCTTCCGGCAATATCCCTACTGCTTCAAAGTGATACCCCTGATATTCAAAAACACCCTCATCCCAGGACTCTGCAAGTTCTTCTGCGGTTTTAGCTGTTACCTCTTCTTCTGGTTCTTTCTGTTCCTCAGAAGTTTCTATTATTTCCTGCTCCTGACTCTCTGAAATAGATTCTTCGGCAGTAACCTCTTCCTCTTCTATTTCCTCCACATCTGACATATCTACTACGGTCGTTTCTGTCACTGCCTTTGTATCCAAGAAATCAAACATGGTCATCTGGTGTCCGGATGGTTCCGCAAAAGATGGTTCTGCTTCCGGTGTTGGGAATATCGTATAGGTTCCTTCTGCATACTGGTGGAGTTCCGAAAGAAGTTCTGTTTTCTGCTGGTAGTTTGTCCCATACGCCTCAAAATCCAATGGAAGAGCTGCCAATGCTGCATCCATCTTCTGTAACAGTTCTTCTGTCTGCTCTGGATTCTCTAATACTGCCTCCATTTCTTTTCCTGGTTTTTCCCAGAAGAAGTCATCCGTAAATGGTCTGTCTATCTCTTCCGGAAGACGGTCATAAAAACGGAGTACCTTATTTGCCATCTGCTCCCGTTCATATTCCGGCATACGAGCATAATCTTCTGCCTGCAGGAACTGGTCATTCTTTATCAGATAAGCTACTCTGTTTGCAACTTTATTCCAGGATAATAAAATTGACGTATACGGATTCCCATAAGCACCTCTTGCAAGAAACAATCCTTTTCCATCATAGTTTGCGTGTGAATCATCGGCACCGGAAAGTGCATGACTGCTTCCACCGATCCCATACTGTTCCTTGATAAAACCTGTCCTCGATCTTTCATCTTCATGCAGCAGATAAAAGGAATACGTCCTAAGCCTGCCCTGCGAATACGCTCCACCTCCTGCAAGATAAGCATCAATCTCATCCTGCGTAATGAACATCGGATGTTCTTTCCATGCAAACCCGTCTCTTGCCTGATAAGGGATGACCTCATCTGCAAACTTCTGAAACTGCTTTGAGATATTTACAGGATTATAATGATGGAAACGCATAATGGAATGATTTTCTTCATAGGCTTCTGCCAGTGCTTCCAGTCTTTCATTTAGTTCCGAAAGCCACTGGGAATCTTCCAGCTTTTCTTCCAGATAATCTGTGATCTCCGGATAGATACTGCGAAGATGTGGTAAGTCCTCTTCGTCAAAAACAATCTCGGCTACTCCTTCTGCCATATCCCCTTTCATATAGGCAAGAGCCTGGGCATGTTCTTTTACTGCATTACTTCTTGCCGCATCCAATACAGACTGTGGTGCATATTCACCCTGATCTAAAAGCTGATGGATACGTCCGCTGACATCTTCCCATGATAAAAATGCCTTATCTAAGATATGGTCTGTAACCGTATGCCCCACTGCGATCTGCATCCCGGTTTCATCAAACCAGACCGAATATTCCTTTCCTTCAATCTGAAAGCCTTTTCCACCTTTACGGTATTCACGCTTTACAAACTCCGTATATTCCTCCGGTGTCTGTTCGCTCATGAAATTATAGATGATCCGGAGCTGGCTTGCTTTCCGGTTTCCTCCTGTCCGTAAGATCTCATCAACAACTTCCTCTGGAATCGGGATTTCTCCGGCATAAAGGGCAGCTGCTTTTTCCTCGATCTGCCGCTTTTGTTCATTTGCAGTGGGATATTCAGGCAAAGATAAAGCAGAGGCGATCTCTTCCTCTGCTTTACTCAATCCATCTTCTCTTGTATCTTCGACTAACTGTATACCAATTCCGTCAAGATGCTCTCTTCCGCTGTTGCCATCAGTGCGTTCATGTGTGCTGTCCAAGCCATCTGATCTGCTTCCTTGTCCGGTGCCGGATTCTTCTCCAGTAATTTCTCCATCTGGCTGTCCATTCTCTCCTGTGCCGCTTTCTCGATCTGTTCCAGATGGCTGTTCAGCTTCCCGGTCAGGAACAGGCTCTGATAAAGGCTGTTCTTGTGTTCCTTCAGAAATGTTCTCCGCAGCATCCCGTATTTCCCGATCGTCACTTCTTCCTCTTCGACGGTCAGATTCGGAAACAGGTAATCTCCCTTGCGATGATATGTCAGTTCCATAATCGGTTCCTCCTTCATTTTCAATATTTTCTTCTTTTTTCGTTTCTGCATCCTGATTTTTAGTTTCATGCATTAACGTGATAAAGTTATTATAATTCCTTTCATTGGAATTTTCAACCTCTTTTCTCGCCTCTTCCAGAGAAATTTTATGTACGGTCTTTCCAATATCAATCAGAATACTCTCACTGAGCTGACTTGCCACATTTCCAAGGAAGGTGAGAACAGACAGACGGTTATAATCTGTGATATGCATGAAGTCCTCTTCTTCCAGAAGTTCCATCGGGTCAAGCCCGCATCGCCTGGAAAGCAGATAGTAAACACTGTCTGTTGCCAGCTGACGAAAATCACTGCGGATCGTCACCTCATCCAGATCTTCCAGATAAGTACCTTCTACAGCATATTCCAATCCATCCAGGTATTCCTCCAGATTATCACTGACCATTTCCCTTGCGACTGCCATCAATGCATCCTGCAAAGTTGCTGTATCCTTTTCTTCCAGAGCATAGACCTCTGCCAGATGGGTGAGAATCTCTTCTCTCTGGTGTTCCTGCATCTGCCACAGATACGGGCTTCTGCCCCCGGCTACCATGTGGGTATCCGAAATATCAAACACATAACGGAGTCTGGTATGCTGCCCTGTTTCATCAAGCAGAGCGATTCCCCTTGCACCACGGTTCACCCATCGGAACATCTTTTCATTCCATAATTCCAGTGATGCACAGGCCGTTGCTTCCGGATGCTGTGCATGGATCAGAAGCTGGTCTGAAAAAGAATAACGATATAACCTTGATGCTGTGTCCATATAATCCATCCAGTCTCTGGGGGAACCGCTCACTGATACAGCATGTTCCTGTGCCAGATCCCGGATGTCCTGTAATTTAGACATATCGCTTTACCTCCTTGTCTTATTTCTTTTTCTTCTTTGGGAATTCCAGATGGAATCTCGGCTTGCCATCCTCCAGTGTGAGTAACAGATCTGCATCAAATTTCATATCTTTCTTTTTAGAATACAGACCTTTTACATGGGTACAAGCCTTATCAAGAAGTTCCATTGCCATCTTTTTATCCAGATTTTTCTCCATGCTTCCCAAGAAACGGTTTTCTTTCCAAAGAGCAAAATCACACTGACGGTTTGAGCAGTAAAAATTCTGTTTCCCCTCGAAAACATCACAAGCACAGACCGGACATTTGCCGATCACTTCCCTCGTAGTCTGAAATCTCCTGCGTTCCTCTTCTGGTATCTCCCTGCATACCTCTAAAATCTTACGGACAAGAGAAGTAATCTCTCCCATAAACTGGGTATCTGTAATCTGTCCCTTTTCCATCATCAACAGCTGGTTCTCCCATTCCGCTGTCATTACTGCTGATTTCAGATACTCTGGCATGACTCTTACCAATTTCTTACCCTCTGTACTTGGTAATATCTGCTTACCCTTTCTCTGTGCATAACCGGAAGAAACCAATTTCTCAATGATACTTGCCCTTGTTGCCGGAGTCCCCAGCCCTTTCTTTTCTGTTTCAGAATCAAACTCCTTATTACCGGCTGTTTCCATTGCAGCGAGGAGTGTATCTTCATTGAATGGTTTCGGCGGAGAGGTATAATGTGTGGTTTTCTCTGCTTTTACTGGAAAAAGCCTCATTCCTTCTTCATACCCAGCAGGAATCGAAGTCTCTTTTTCCTTTTCTTCCACTGGTTCCGCTTTGACACACAGCTGTTTAAATACCTTTTCTACTTCCTTAAATCCCATCTGCACTGGAATCTTCCCTCTGGCTTTAAAATCATGTTCCTGGCACTTTACTGTAATATCTGTCTGCTCATACAGATATTCTTCTCCGGTTGCCTGTACCAGCTGCTGACAGATCAACATCATCAGATTCTTTTTATCTGCCGGTAAATCAGCAATTCCTTTCTCCACGGCTTCTTTCGTTGGGAGAATCGCATGGTGATCAGATACCTTTGCATTGTTGATTACCCTTTTTATGCCATGCCCCAACTGTCCATAATCTACAAATGGAAGTAATACTGGCATTTTTCCTACCAGTTCCTCTACCGAATCTTTCATATCCTCCGTTACAAACTGGCTGTCTGTTCTTGGATAAGTGACCAGCTTTTCTTCATATAATTCCTGTAACATATCCAGTGTGCATTTCGCTGTATATCCAAAGTAACGGTTGGCTTCTCTCTGCAGGCTTGTCAGATCATAAAGTTTTGGTGGAAATGATTTCTTACGTTCTTTCTTCATCTGTGTGACCACAGCGGTCGAACCATTACATAACGCTGCAAGCAGATCCGCAGCTTCTTCATTTGCAATGTTCTCGGAAACTACTGTAAGTTTTCCATCTGTCAGTGCTACCTTATAAAACGCTTCTTTTTGAAAATGCTCAATCCTCTCCTGCCGTTCTGCAAGCATGGCAAGGGTTGGGGTCTGTACCCTGCCCACAACCAATCGTTTAAAATATCTCGTGGTGTATGCTCTGGTTCCATTCATTCCGATCAGCCAGTCAGCCTGTGCCCTGCACACCGCAGCCATACAGAGATTCTTATATTCTTCCTCACTTTTCATTGTCTGAAAACCTTTCTGAATGGCGGCATCTTCCATCGAGCTAATCCACAGACGTTTCACTGGTTTCCTGCATCCGGCAAGCACATACACCCTTTGAAAGATCAGTTCTCCTTCTCTTCCTGCATCACAGCCATTGACCAGATATTCCACATCGCTTCGGTTCATCAGACCTTTTAAGACATCAAACTGCTTCTTTTTATCCTTGGAAACTTTCAACTTCCATGCTTCTGGAAAGATTGGCAGATCATCAAACTGCCATTTTTCATATTTCAGGTCATATTCCTCTGGCTGTGCATACTCTGCCAGATGTCCTAAGCACCAGCTGACGATACAGCTTTCTCCCTCCAGATAACCGTCCTCCCGCTTATAAGCGGACAGATTTTTCGCATAACTTTGTGCTACACTTGGCTTCTCTGCGATCACTAAAAATTTAGACATAATCCTTTCCTTTCTACCAAAAAGGCAGCCAAGATTTCTGGCTGCCCCTGTCCTTATTACTGTTTCCATTTCTTAAAAACGCTTATTCTTCTTTTTCATCGTCCTCTTCATTTACATACGGACCGTCTGAAAATTCAAGCTGTTCACTTACATAATCTTCGTCCTTACTGCGTCCATGTTTCTTATAGACTGCGATTCCTGCAAAGCCTAAGATTGCTGCAACTACGATAGCTGCAAGACCTTTCACATTCATTCCGCTTTTCTCTTCTTTCTTCACTTCGGTTTCCTCCTCTGCTGCTGGTGTAGTCTCCGGTGTGGTTTCCGGGATCACTACGGTTGATTCTTCAGTTTCCTTCTCTTTTTCTGTTTCATCCAGAAATTCTGCCAGATCGTTCTCATCGACCAGAGACATCATATACACGTTCTCTGTATTACTGGAACGGTCAATGACCATGTAAAAAGTATTCCCCTTTTTCGTCTGGATAGTAAGGAACTGTTTTGTATCATCATTTTCCTTATCATCTACAAGCTGGGCATTTCCCGGTGTAGAAAAAGCAGAATTATTACTCTCTCCGGTAACTCTTCCCGTATCCTCTGCTTTCTCCGTATCTTTACTTTTTTCTGTTGTTGTCTCTTCCACCACCGCTGTCGTTGTCTCTTCTGCCGGTGGATTTGCATTTGCATAAACAGTAGCAAGGGATGTTCCCGAAATCATTGTTACCACCATGGCAATCATCAGAAGTTTCTTTACCACTTTATTCCTCATCGTCTAAAACCTCTCTTTCTGCCACCTGCCCCACAGGTGGTCTGTTATCGCTTTCTTTTTGGGGTGTCTCCTTGGTATCTTCCACTGTGATACCGCCGTCCTCATTCATCTGAATCGTAACGGTTCCTTTCTGAATCCCGTCAAGCAGTACCAGCAGCTCCCGACTGTCCAGCTTCATAGAACGAAATGATTTGATAATCTCCATATCTTCCATCTGCTGTTTTAAAGTATTCTGCCGTTTCAGATGTTCCTGAAGCTCTGCAATCTTATCCTCTGTTTTCTGAATATCATCCAGAATCTTTTTTAATTTCATGTTCATCTGCTCTGTCACCTCCTCTAATGCAGACGACCAAATGCCATAAAGTGTTCCTGCCAGTAGGCACTTGCGATACTTGTATATTGCACCGGCTTACCACAATGGATCATCATGTTATTTCCAACATAAATTCCAACATGACTCGCTCCACTTGTGTTATAGGTTCCCTGGAAGAAGATCAGGTCTCCCGGTTTTGCTTCCGATGGAGATACCTGCGAACAGTGAGAACGAAGTTCATCGGCAGTACATCTTCCAATATTCCAGCCATTTCCACAATTATTGATAACCCAGCTTACAAATCCGGAACAATCAAATCCACTTGGGGAATAACCACCCCAGACATAAGGAACTCCCAGATATTTCTCTGCTTCCCGGATCATCTTTGCAAACTGTGGATCAGATAAAGCATCTGTCGGTATGGTATAACCAAATCCACCACTTCCGGTGGGTATGCTGTTTAAGTCAAACAGGTAATCACGATTTCCATAATATTTGTTATACGCATCATATCTTTCCTGTTCTTCTTCCGTCATGCGGCTTCTCAATACGGTATCCAGATTGCGGTTTGTCATCGTCACATCCAGACGGTTTACTTCTTTCGTTGTCGTAACCTGCACTTCCTGGCTTCCATTACTGTCTGCTATGTATGCCTCCCATGTCTGGTGCCCATGTGCGGAAGCTGCTGCATGATTATCATAATAAACATCAAACTGAACACCATATCTTGCAAAAGCTCCGGTATCTTCTACTACATATTCCACACCATTCATAACGACATGGGTTCCCATCGGTACAAAAGGATTCGATGCATCTACAGCGATCGTATGATTGGCTGTCGGCATCGCACCACTGGCTGTCGGTCCTCCACTCCACTGCCCACAGCAGATGGAGCAGTTACAATACCCACTGGTGACAACCTGTCCCAGTGATTCTCCTACCCGGACTGTCTTTGTTTCGGTAACTGTCTCTCTGGTAGAATCTGTCATAATACCATACTGCTGACGGAAAATGGACTCTATCTCCTCTGCTACTTCATCATAAGTAAAACCACCATATTTAACTGTCAGATAAGAGATCAGCTGATATGGATTATGTCCGATCTCATCAATCTGGTACCGGTATTCATCGTAATCCGGATGCGTGGATTCCATCTGATTGATCTGCGTATTTAAGGCTTCTTCTAATGCCCGGTATGCATTTTCAGCGGCATAAATGTCCTCATCTGTACTGGAATAACTGGTGGAAATAATGGCAGACGAAGCTCCCTGCAGGGATGCACTGCAGCTGGTAAAACTTGCTGCAATCAAAACAAAGATCAATCCAAAGATAGCAACTGTAGCAAAAATCCCACGGTTTTGTGCCGCAATCATTTTGACTGCATCTTTTGCTTTCTCTGTAAATTTCTGTGCAGAAGTAATCATGGCATCCTTTGCCTTTTTACTCTGCTTTGCTGCCTGATACTGTTTCTGATAACGTTTCTTCTGGAACAGCTTTTGCAATGCAGATTTTCTTTTCTGCTCCGCTTCCTTCTTCACCATCTTTTTTGCTTCATTTCCATAAACAGATTCAAACATCAGCCTGCTTTTTTCTGCTTCATCAAGAACGCTTTCTTTCAGTCTTTTTGACTGTTCCCTCCTTTGCTTTAAGCGTTCCCTTGTATAAATGGATTTTCTTGCAAGGCTTTCTCCTGCAAGCTCTGCCCGGTGTGCCCCTTCTACCGCAGCATTATCCTCTTCTGCCTCATGGGTTTTCCAATGAGCCGCCGTAGCCGCAGCATCTTTCACGGCAGATGCAGAACTTCGGATACCGATACCGGCTCCATGTATCATGCCATCACTTTCATCGCCAAACGATAATCTGGAACTCTTTTTCCGCTGTTCTTTCAGCACACGTTCCCGCTTCGATTTGCCTTTAATCTCCTCCGAAAATCCATCCAGAGACTCTTCTGCCACTTCTGAAGTTTCCCTGTACCGGTCAGCTTCTCTCTTTGCCGTCTTGCTTTCTTCGGAAGCCTCCTTTTCCTTCCGTCTTTCTTTTGACGCATAATCTCTGACCATCTTTTTCTTACGGAGATCCCGGCTGTCTGCAACCGTTTCCAGATAAGCCCGTTCTCCCCTTGGCTGTCCACGGATGCTTTCACTGCGAAATGCGGATTTCGTTGCAGCTGTGCTTTCATCGGCTACTTGTTCCCCATCCAGTTCTCCATCTATATCTTGTTCTGACTCCTCATCCAGTACAGATTCTCTACTATATCTGGTTTTTTTAGAACTTCGCTCCGGATGTTCTGTTTCCCTTTTTTCATTGATATGCTCACGCCTTCTCTTACTAAAATCCAGTTCATCCTTTTTTTCACTACGGGAAACCTCTATATCCATGTCCCGTCCAGTGACCCTTTTTTCTTCTTTATTCCGAAGGTTCTCTTCTCTAAGACCATCACGGCTCATCTTTTGGACAGTTTTATCTCTCGCCTTATACTCATGCTCCTGCAAATCTCACCATCCCCTTTGCACTTTATCCCGGCAGAAAAATTGCCGGAAACAATTTCCCGGCTCATCCCCTGCTTTTGTTCTATTTTGTTTTTTATATTTTTTAATCGTCTCTTTCTCCGATACCAAGTTTTTTACGCTTCTCCACCTCATCCGGCTTAGAAGTCATCAACGCATACAGCATCAGAGAATTATCAAATTTATCCTTAAACGGAATAATGGTACTGCCATAGAAGACCAGTCCCTCGCCTTCTCCACTGTTGGTAACATAAGAGAGCTGGTGTGGTGAAATGTTCAGCTGCTTTGCAAGAATCTGCCTGTCACCGGATGCCTGGTTTAACATCAGGATAAAGTCAGAATTTTCAAAGATATTTTCTATCTCACGGCTGGCAAGCAGGTCTTTTACATTCTGTGTGATACCCGTCGGAATACCGCCCCATTTACGGAATCGCTTCCAGATCTCCACACTGTACGCAGCTGTCTGCTCTTCTTTTAAAAGCAGATGAAACTCATCAATATAGTATCTGGTACTCTTATTTGCTGAACGGTTAATCGTCACCCTGTTCCATACCTGATCCTGTACAATCAGCATACCAAGCTTTTTCAGCTGTTTTCCCAAGTCTTTGATGTCAAAACATACCATGCGGTTACTCAGTTCCACGTTGGTTCTGTGATTGAATACTTTCAGAGAACCGTTAACGTAGATTTCCAGTGCAGTCGCAAGACGCTGTGCCTCCTGTTCCTTCTGCTCACGGAGAAGATTATATAAATCCTCTAAGATCGGCATCTTTTCCGGTACTGGGTCAGAAAGAAAATCCTGATACACCAGACGTACACAACGGTCAATAACTGTTTTTTCTACCGGCTCCAGTCCATTCTTCCCACCAACTACCAGCTCACAAAGAGACAGGATAAAATCGGATTTTAAGGAAAGTGGGTCATCATCGTCTGCATAATCCAGATTGATGTCCATCGGATTGATATAATCATGGCTGGTCGGTGAAATGCGGATAACCTGTCCATGAAATGCCCGGAACAACGGATAATACTCCCCTTCCGGATCACACACGATAATGTCATCTTTTGTCACGATAAATGCGTTGGTGATCTCACGCTTTGCCGCAAACGACTTACCAGCACCCGGTGTACCCAAAATCAAACCATTCGGGTTTTTCAATTTCTTTCTGTCTGCCATGATCAGATTATTGGAAAGGGCATTTAAACCATAGTAAATGGATTCCCCACCCATAAACAATTCCTGTGTAGTAAACGGAACAAAGATTGCCGTAGATGTTGTGGTAAGTGCCCTTTTGATCGGCACAAGATTCATGGCAAGCGGCAGGCAGCTCATAAGCCCCGGCTCCTGCTGATAATCCAGACGTTTCAATGCACAGTTATATTTCTGTGCAATACCGGCAGTCTGGAATACGACATTTTCAAGCTCCTGCTTTGTCTCTGCCGTATTTAAAAACAGTGCCGTTACAAGGAACATCCTCTCATTCCTGGACTGTAAATCTTCCAGAAGTCTCTTGGCTTCTCCACCATATGTATTTAAGTCTGATGGGATAATGTCCATGTCATATCCGGCACGAACTGCCTTTTTCTGCTCCTCAATCTTCATACGGTTAATATCGGTCACCTTGCTCTTTACCAGCTTGATCGCTTTCATCTGGTCAATGGACTGGATATGGAAATTCACCATAAGGTTACTGTCCATCTCCAAAAACTCTGCCAGCATCTTGTCCGTAAGCTCTGGGGCAAGAATCTGAAGATAAGAAACGGCTCCTATCGTTCCACCCATCTGAAAGTCTTTTCCATTCTTAAATACAAAGCTGGTCGGTGCGATATAATCCTTTGTGCTAAGACCTGTCCGAAGTACCTCATCATAAGAAAAATGGAAAGGGACTTTACTATCCTGATTAAATGTCTCATACATGATCTGCAGCCTTTCCGTTCCATTCAACGGATACGCTGTCACACCAAGAATCTTGAAGTTATTCATAATATCCGACTCGATACGTTCCAGTTTCGGTCGTGCTTCCCGGATACTCTCTGCTTCAATACCAAACGTGATATATTTGGTACGCATCAGACCATTATTTCCTTTTGCCAGCTGATTATTAAGCATCTGTGCAAACTCCATACGCAGATCATCAAACTCATCCTCCTGCGGATTGATATGGATAACCTTTTCATACTCCGCCATGTTGCTGTGCTGATTGATAAAGGAAAGCTGAAAATGAATCGTGCTGTCAAAATAATTTAAGAAATCACACCAGTTTTCAAAGATCGCATTTTTGTCCTCATTTTGAGCTAACTGGTAGTTGATGTCATAAAAACGGATGGTCTTGGAATAAAATTTATCCCGCACACGACAGATACCATCTCTCCCCATCTCATGATAAGGAATGGACTGCTGTGCTGTAATCCGTTTATCTTTGGCAGTATTTGCCACTTTCTTTTCAGTGCTTCCGCCTTTTCCTCCCGAAACCTTCTTTCCTTCCGGCTGCTGTCTTGGCGGTGCTGTAGATGAACTGCTCTTTTTCTTCTTTGCATTTTTCTTTGCTTCACGCATCGCCTGTTTCTCTGCTTTTGCCGCAAGTTTTGCTTCTTTCTTTGCATTTCTCTTATCCGCTTTTTCATGCTCTTTATGAAGTTTCGCTTCATATTTCTGTGCCCTTTTCAAAGCCTTCTTTTCCCTGCGGGTCAGCTTCCTGTTTGGTCGGCGTACCCCTCTCTGTCTTTCCAATGCTTCATAGCCTGTTACCATTGGCTCACTGTGCAGTCTGCCGCTTACCGGCTTACTGCTGACCGCCAGATCTGGAATATCTTCTCCACCATCCTCTTCATCCAGCCAGTAATCATTTGGATAACATTCTTCTTCCAATCTCTGCGGTGGCTGTCTATCGTTTTTTCTTTTTAACACTCTTCTGTCCTCCCTCCTTTTTTCTAACCATGATAAATTTCTTCTCATACAGATTTTCCATCTGATACTTCCGTACCGGAGGACGGATAAATTTCACGGTGATCATATTTTTCAAAACCTTTTCTAACGGAAGTCCATCCTTTTCATACATGGCAAATAAAAATGCCGGAAGCATCAAAAGGCACATCCCGGTGGCTGCGTTACTGGAACCGATGATCCCTCTGGTAAGGAAATAAAATGGTACTCCCACTGCCGACGCAATCCCAAAACAGATCAGCTGCCGTTTGGTCAGGTTGAAGATAATCTTATTTTTGACCTTAGTTAAATCTTTAGGCACTGATACAAATGCCATTGTCAGTTCCTCCTTTCTTAGTGAGCGTTGAAGATACTACGGGCAAAGTTTCCTGTTTTCATCAAACTGAAACAAAGGATCACCGTGTATGCCATCACGCCGAACAATGCAGAATGAATGTTATCTGACATCTGGATATTCGCTACTAAGACTGCGTAAATTCCCACGCAGACCATCATAAAGAATCCCTGAAATGCCAGTGCAAACAATCCACGAAGATAGTTGTTTCCAATCTGCCCCCATTCCCGGTTAGACATGGTTGCAAATGGAATAGCTCCAACGGACGAATAGAGATAGATTTCAATCATACGCCCATACAAAATCACTGTAATAAAGACTGAGATAACCTTCATACACAGGCTCACAAGCATCGTTTCCAGTGCCAGTATGACAAGTTCACCGATTTCCATAGATTCCATTGCCGTTTCCATCGTGGTAATCATCGTATCTATATTGATCGCCGTATCGGAACTGATGACACCAGCGGCCCGGCTCACTACTGACTGCCCGACATCAAATACCGCCATGGTAATCGTGAAAGTATGGCTGACGATCCAGACTGCCACCCACATCTTGAAAAAATATTTAAAGAACATCCATGTATCAATGTCATGCATGTTGTTCTTTTCCGTCAACATGGAAATCAGCTCATAACAAAGCACAAAGGTAATAATCATACCGGCAATCGGTACAATGACCGAATCGGAAAGATTTTGTATCATACTGAAAATGTTCCCATTCCAGCCCTGCGGTGTCTGCCCAACCTGAGCAGCAATCTGACCGGTCTTTTCATTGACATCGGTATACATTGTTGTCAGGTTGGAACTTACCATGCCTGTCAGAAGATTCCTCATCCATTCTTCAATCGCTTCAAATATCCGATCCATGAGTCATCTCCCTCCTAAGTTTCTCAGCTAAACAAACCGGAAAGTAACGGTACAAGCTGGGTGCCGATCAAAACAACACCACCTCCCGCCATCAGCTGCTTAATCCCCTGGGATTTTGCACCTGGGTTATCATTTCCGTATCCTTCCAGAAGATTGATAACTCCCCATACGGCAAGTCCGGCACCGATTGCCACCACAAGGGTCTGTAAAATATTAATTGCTGAAGCAAAAAACGCCATATAATCACTTGAAAGTCCAATATAGAAAACAGGATTTTCTCTATTTGTCCCGTTTTTGCACATTAAAAAACCGCCGTTTCTTCCGGCGGTCAGCTCTTTCCATATTGGTTTCTTCTCCTTTCCAATTTTTTTGTTTTAATTTTTGTATTTGTGCAATGAGCCTGTATTCCATATTTCCGGTTCAGCACGAATAGGTGGGTAAACATATCTGCCACCTGTTTCTATGTAAAACTGCATTTTCCCCTTTCCGGACTTTGCGACACGGTGTCGCAAAGTTCCTTAATTTACTGTTTTTTCTGTTTCATGTTCTTCTGCTTCATTTCCATCCATCTCATATAAGTCAAATTCTTCCTGTCTCCTGATTTTAAGCTGATGCTTCATATATGCTTCCACATCAAAAGCATTCTTCTCGTCATAATCGGACAACTCCCGGTATCGCTTATGCTTCGTAATGTCAAACTTGTCACTCAAAAACGGACGCACCCCTCTAAGCTGCAAAATACATTTATTTCCATCCATAACCGATAGTTCATCCCGGCTCATCAATTCCTTCCCTGTTTTCTGGTAATTAAGCCCATAGGAACGGCTTTGTCCACGTGTATCGGATGTGTTATAAAGGTCAATGGTTTCCTTTCCAAGTGTCTCTGATATTTCCTTTAAGGTTGTACTTTCCTTTCCTCCCAGAAACAGCATCGTGTCGCAATTCCCGCTGATTGTTTCGGCTGCATCCTTATAAATCGTCTTTAACTGGCTCTGGGACTGCAGGATAATGGAAGCAGATATTTCCCTGCTTCGGATGGTTGCAATCAGCTTGTCAAATTTCGGAATCTGTCCGATATTCGCAAATTCGTCTAAAAGCAAACGTACATGGTAGGGTAATCTTCCTCCATGCACATCATCCGCCCTGTCACATAACAGGTTAAAAAGCTGCGTGTACATAATCGCAACAATAAAATTGAAGGTATCATCCGTATCAGAGATAATGACAAACATTGCCGTCCTCTGGTCTCCAAGCATATCCAGTTCCATCTCATCATAAGAAGTCAGTTCCCGAAGTTCCGCAATATCAAATGGCGCAAGTCTCGCACCACAGGAAATCAGGATACTTTTTGCTGTCTTACCTGCCGCCAGTTTGTATTTTTTGTACTGCCTCACAGCAAAGTGTTCCGGGTTTTCTGCCTCCAGTTCCTCAAACAACTCGTCCACCGCATTTTTAAATTCCTCATCATCCTCCCTTGCCTCAGAAGCATTGATAAATTCAAGCAGTGTAGCAAAATTCTGTTCATCCTCCGGTGCTTCATAATAGATGTACCCAATCAGGGCACAATACAGAAGCCTTTCGGCCTTTACCCAAAAATCTTCGGAAGATTTTTCTCCTTCGCCTTTGGTATTGGCAATGATGGTATTAACCAGTTTTAAAATATCTTTCTCGCTGCGTATGTATCGGAAAGGGTTATAGTGCATACTTTTTTTGAAATTTATGGTATTTAATACCTTAATCCGGTACGGTTCATAAATGATTTTTCCCTGTTTATCCCTGACTGGCTTGCCGTTTTTCATCTTCGGTGTACCACGGCGGAGCATTTTCCCGCACTCCACCAGAATCGTCCCCTTCGGATCAGTTACAACATAGGAAACATTGGATGGCATCTGCATCAGGTTCGGTTTTACATAGAATCTTGTTTTACCGGAGCCGGAACCGCCGATAATGATTACATTTTTGTTTCTTGCATATTTAGGCTGTTTCGGGCGGCTGTTCATGGTAAGCCGTTCCGTCTGTGTCAAAAGGATATTATTTTCAAACACCGGATCAATAAAAGGTGCGATGTCTTTCTGGTTTCCCCATCGGGCAGAACCGTATTCCTCTCCCTGCCGGAATTTCTTTGCATTTTTCCCTTTCAGGTACACCATTGCCTTAATTACTACAGCGGTAATCATCCCAACTGCCATATCAAAGATATGGAAACTGAGAATTGGATTTGAGAACGCCATCTGGAAATTCAAAAACAGCACCCCCAGACGTTCTATTGCGGATTCCCCAACACAGAACCGATACAGCCATGCCAGCTTATCTGCCAGGTAAAAAACAATTACATAGGGAATATTCATCATAAACAGGCGTTTCTTATCCACCGCAGGCATCTGTCCTGCAATGTCCTGTCCTATTTTTTTCAAAACTGTCATAACTTCTGACTCCGGCTTCTTTTTCTGCTTCCTGCTCAATGTTCCTGCCCCCGATTCTTCTGTTTCGTCTTTTCCCTCTGCCTGTGCTTTGCCACACGTTCCATTGCCAAAGACAGTTTCTTCCGGACAGATACTTTTTTGCTTTTCTTTAACTGCCATCCGGTATATTCCTTAAAAGCGGCAGTCATAGAATCCACTTCCTTCGCCTTGAAAAAGACATAATACTTCGGAGGTTCTGCCGACCTGTCTTTCTTTAGGCAATAGTCTATATCATATTTTCTGGCATATTTTTCAAAAGACCGTATATTCCCGTCCGTAACCTCAATATTAGAAAGCTCCTGATTGTGTGCTTTCAGTTTTTCCATGCTCTGTTTCCCATGATATACGGCTTCTTTTTTTTGCCCCTGTCCAGAAATTTTTTGCCGCTTTTGGGACTGTTCCATCTCCCTGAGCAGCTTTTGCAGCGATGCTTTTAAAATCTGTGCAGAAATTTTTCCTCCCCGTATACACAAAGACACCACCTTTTCATTTACTTCATCCTGCAAGACAATCACCTTCCTTCTCCCTGACTGCTTTCTTCTGTCTCATTTCCAGCAGAATCTTCTGCAAGCAGTACCCGATGCAAGGAGAATATCTTCCATAAGGGCATCCCTCACAGCCCCAAGTCTCCTCTTTCTCTTCAAAAGGTTCCTCCGGCAAAAGCAGATAATAGCATTCTTCTTTGGAACATCCATTCTTCCGGCTATTCCAAAAATAACAGTAAGAGCAGTCCTTTGGCTTATCCTCTGCATATTTCTGATTATCCGCTTTCTTCTGCATCCTGTTTTGCTCTCCTGTTCAATTCTTCCAATCTCCTGTCCTCCTCTGCCCCTACACGAATACAGCAATATAGGCTAACTGCTATGACCACTGCAGCTCCGCCGATAATAATTCCAATCATCTCCATACACCTCTTTCGTCCATCAACAAAAAAACAGGGTGTTTCCAAAATGACCAGCACTTCGGAAACGCCCAATATTTCTTTTTTATTTTTTCTTTTTTAACAGGAACAGTGAAACCCCTGTTCCGCACAATGCAAGACCAGCAAGAAGCAGCCACAGCCGTATATTGCTATTATCACCTGTTTTCGGTGTGTCTGTCGGCTTTGAAGGTTCCTGCGGTGTCTGCGGCGTTTCCGAAGGTTTCTTTTCATCCTTCATGGATACCTTCTGAATCTCTCCGGTATCTTTTACAGAAAACTCCACATCCTCCGCTATCAGATATCCTTCCGGTGCTGTTTCCTCCCGCAGTATATAATCTCCAATCGGAAGTTTTTCCATATAATGCGGCTTGTCTGTAGAAGTCCAGCTTTCCACCGCATTTCCATCTTTATCAAGCACCGTCAGTTTTGCCCCCGGCAATTCTTTCCCCGAAATATCCGTTTTGGAAATCTCAATCTTTGTCACATCGTCTTTCATTTCCACTTTCTGAACTTCTGCAGTATTTTCAACAGTGAACGTAATACTTTCCGCTGTCACATAACCATCTGCCGGAAGTGTTTCTGTCAGAGTATATTCTTTGCCGACTTCCAGTTCTTTGATAATGTGCGGCTCCGTACCGGATGTCCACTCATCTACCACAGTTCCGTCCTGATCGGTTACTTCCAGTTTTGCACCCGGTAACTCTTCTCCTGTGGTAAGGTCAGATTTTGTGATTTCAAAGATAGTTGCCTCATTTTCAAAGGTGTGCTCAAAAGTAACTTCCGGCACATCCGCTCCAGCATACTCGAAAGTAAATTCTTTTACTTCTTCTGTCGTAACAAAGCCTGCAGGTGCTTTTACTTCCTTCACATAGAAGCTGCCACCTACCGGAAGATCTGCAGTAAAGAAGATTTTTCCATCCTTGTCAGTCGCTTTCTGTTCCATAATGGTATCTGCTTTTACAAGCACATCACCGTCAGTATTCTTAATATCTTCTTTGACACAAAGGGCAAATACGCCGCCCTCCAGCACACGGTCAGAATCTTTCTCTTTTTTGGTTACGATCACTTTTGCTTTCTGACGGCTGTTCTGCCATTCAGAATCAAAAGTTACCACCGGAGTATCCTGATCACGATAAGTCAGATCAATGTCTCTCGGCTCTCCGTCCAACACAAAACCATCGGCTGTTTCTTTTTCTACCACATAGTATTTTCCAAGCGGCAGGTCATCGGTTCTTGCAATGCCAAGTTCATCGGTTTTGATGGTTGCTACCAGTTCATCCTTTTTGTAATAATCATCACTTTCTCCGTCAGCGGCTTTAATATCTTCTCTGGCATAAATTTCAAAGGTAACGTCTTTCAAAGAGCCTGTCACATAACCCCAGATGGAATCCATTGCTCCTGCAACCATGTCATTCCAGGTCACTTCACTGAGAAATTCACCTTTTTTGTTGATGATGATACGTCCAATCGGAACGTCATCCTTCATTTCCACTTTCTGAATTTCTGCAGTATCCGTGATCGTAAATTCCTCTTCTTCTGCTTTTAAGTATCCATATGGCGCAAATTCTTCACGCATGATATAGGTTTCCCCGACATGCAGACGTTTGATGATATGCGGTTCCCCTTTTACGGAAGTCCATTTATCAATTTCATTTCCATCTTTATCAAGAACCGTTAGAGTTGCACCATCCAGTTCCACGCCTGTGGTAAGGTCAGATTTTCTAAACTCAACCGTTGTCGGCTGATTCTTAAAGATTTCTTTCAGGCGGACAACTTCTACATCCTGACCCTGATAAGAAACAGTCACTTCGATAATCTCATCAGAAGAAACAAATCCGTCCGGTGCCTGTAATTCTTTGATATAGTAGCTTCCAAATGGTAAATTCTGTTCAAAAATTGCTGTTCCATCTTCGCCTGTGACGGCTGTACAAAGCTGCTCATCTGCTTTCACAATCACTTTTCCCCCAGCTTTGATGTCTTCTTTTGCATATAAACCAAACTCTGCTCCGGCGATGGTGCTGCCATTTTCCGCATCCTGTTTTTCCACGGAAATTTCCACTTTCTGACGCTCATTGATGAACTCTACGCTTTCCACCACGGCAGGAGTATCCTGATTCACATAGACAAACTGCACATTCTGCTCTGCTTTGTTATGTACAAAACCCTCCGGTGCTGTTCTTTCTACAACCCTGTAATTTCCAAGTGGAAGATTTTTGATTGTGGCACTTCCTGTTTCATCTGTTGTAAGCTCTGCCACCAAAGTATCTTTGGCATACTCTAAAATACGGTTTCCGGCATCGTCTTTCTGGAAATCTGCAGTATAAATATCTTCTGCAGCGTAGATTGCAAAGACTGCTCCGGCAAGGTTTTCCATCTCATATTTGAAGTCCTTTCCGTAGTCTTTCAGAACTTCACCTTTTTTCACTACTGTAAGTTCCCCTTTTACCGGATGATTTTCATAAACCACTTCGATAATGGCATCTCCTGAAACCGGTTCAATCTGATACAGAGTATCGCTATCTACTTTAATTTCCGCATAATTCTTGTTGATGGTATATCCACCGGGCGCTGTCACTTCTTCAATACGATAATGACCGATTTTCAAATTCTGTGGAAGGATTAAATATCCATCAGCATCGGTAAAATAAGATTTATGTACAATAGTAGTCGGATAGGTCGTTACCTGTTCTACATATTTCTCATTATCCATATCGTAAATCTTAAATTCTGTTCCGGCAGACAGCACTGTTTTCTTTGTTTCATCGTCCTGTTTTGTGATTTTCAATTTGGCAGAAAACTCATCATCCAAAAGCACACGCCATACCTGCGGCTCTGTCGGCTTATGCTCTGTGATTCTTACAATAAAATCATCCACTGGTTTATAATTATGCGGTGTCGTTGTCTCTCTTACCACATAAGTTCCATATGGAAGTGGAATAGATACTGCATAGCCTTTTTTATCGGTAAAGATTTCAGTTGCCCCATTTTCTCCAAGTACCACCGGAACAGCGGAATCAAAGTCATAAGTTCCATCTTCTTTCACAGTTAAAGAAGATACCAGATAAGCAGTAAATCCTGCGCCTTCAAGAAGTGCTGCATCGGTATTCCCGTTATTTGCAGCCTTAATAATCTGGAACGGCTGCTTCTTGACCTGCTCTAAGGATGTACAGCTTCGTTCCACCACAGCCACTAAATCCCCTTCATAATCACAGACAAGATCATATTCATTTTTATCTGTCAGATAACCTGTCGGCGGTGTAATTTCTTTCACAAAATATTTACCGAGATACAGGTTTTCTGCAACTGCTTCCCCTTTTTCATTGGTTGTCAGTGATGCCACCTTATCCCCGGCTTTATAAATCACACCTGTTGCCCCATCCGGATGTACGATATCTTCACGTGCATACAAACCATATACTGCTTTTTCCAATGTGGCATCGCCCTGCGGTTCTGCTTTGTTTGTTTCTGCATCTTTTTTCTTCAGGAAAATCTTTGCTGTCACACGTTCATTTACAAATGTATGGGAGAAAGAAACGTCAGCTTCGCTGTCATTGGTATATGAAAATTTAAAAGAATATATATCTTCTTTATTTCTCTGATACCCGGACGGAGCCTGTTCTTCTTTTACATAGTAAGAATTTCCAATCGGAAGATCCGCTGTAAATATCGCTGTCCCATCCTCACCTGTGACTGCCTTTTCAATCAGAGAACCTTTCTTCACAACCACAATGCCGTCTGCGTTTACAATATCATTTCCGGCATACAAACCGAAAATACCGCCATCCAAAGGTTTTTCTGTATCCTTATCTTTCTTTACCACGGATACTTTTGCTTTCTGTCTGTCATTGATAAAAGTAGTCTCTGAAAATACCGCTTCTGCATTCTGCCCTGCATAAGATAACGTCACTGTCTTTTCTTCTTTTGCGTTATAAAAGTTTTCTGGTGCCTGCATTTCCTTCACAATATAAGTTCCGAGATGGAGATTTTTTAATACTGCCGCACCGTTATCTCCCGTTACCAGATGCTCTTTTACCAGCTTGCCTTTCTTATATACCTGTGCCCCATAAGCGGTCATTATATCCTCTCCTGCATATACAGAATAAACAGCACCTTTTTGTCGGCGTTTCTCATAGCGGAACACAATGCCTTTCTCGCTTAAATCTGCACCCGTCAATACCTGTCCCTCTTTATATACAGTGAGCTCTCCAAGCTGTTCTTTATCCGGAACAGTTACAGAAGTAGACTGATTTGCTACAAGTTTCACATTATATGCGGATGTATTGATACGATACCCGGTTGGTGCCGTAATCTCTTTTAAATATACCGTATCTTGTGTTTTCACAATTTCCACAGAGGCCGTACCGTTCTTATCTGTCTTTGGCATCTCCTTGATAAGCTGTGTACAGTTTTTATCTTTATAAATGCCGAACACTGCACCGGACAGTTTCGCATCCTCTTTTTCAGAATCTACTTTTACAACCTGAACTTTTGCAAGTTCCAGCCATGTAACCTGAAAAGAAGCCGTAGTTTCTTCCTCTATTCCCTCTCCAAAAACCAGTGCCAGATTTTGCGTATCGGAACCTGTGGTAATTTTATAAGCAGAATAATCCTTTGTTATGCTTCCTTTCATCTTTGCAGACCAGTTTTGTCCCACATCTTCCGTCTGGGTCAACGGCGCTGAAAGAAAAAACGTTGTACCTCCTTTTACTACAACATCTGCCCCTGCATTGCTGACTTTTCCTGTGGATACGTTATGAAACTTTACGCCCTTTGGCAGTTTCATGGTAATGGACTGTCTGCGGTCTGCCTGAAACGTTACTTCTTTTGTTCTCTGGATATTTCCATCTACATAAGCAGTTACTTTGTCATCTGAAAATGCCATAGCCGCATCCGGGATTTCCGGCTGGCTGACCGCATAACTATATAATTCTTTTGCCAATGCGATTCCGGTATCATTCGCCCCATAAAAAGCATCTTCACTTCCCTCTGCATAGGATGCCGCAAGATGTGTCACGACAAATCTTTTTCCGGCTGAAAAATCGGGATATTTCTTATCAAAAAAACAATCCTCTCCGCTTGCATTTGTCCCATAATAACACACTTTGGACAATTCTTTGCCGTCTCCCAGTTTTGTAATTTCATATACTCCGCTGCCCGGTCCCGGCTTTGACGGCTGGATGCAGTATGCGGTTGCCGTCACGCTTCCAAACTTTACGGTAAATGGACAAGTCAGGTAGGAACCCAGACCATAGTCTGCATAATAATACCAGCCGCCGGAACTTACCTCTACCTGTGATGAACGCAGCATTTTAGGATTGTATGCAGTAAAAGTAACCGTTTCTCCTTCCTCCAATGCCAAAAGGTCCACATTCCCTGCAATCATATGGTTTTTAAACTGTTCCATAACATCCAAAAGTTTCAGGCCACTTTCCTCATCATAAGTGTCCTGCCCTTTTAATGCTTCTAATGCCTGATCCAGCTCTGTTTCCGAAAGTTTTTTCTCATGCGAGTCCGTCTCGCCTTCCTCTGCATCCTCTCCCCCGGTCTGATCATTTCCGTCAGAATCCTGTGCATTTTTCTCTTTATGGATTTCCGCTGACGGCTCTCTTACCACAATATTTCTTTGCACATGATAAGACGGATGACCACTGACAGGCTCTACAAAATACACTGCATGATACGTATCTGCTTTATTTCCATCAAATGCCTGTCCATTCTGGTTCTTTGCCTCGTGGTACGTGACCTTTACTTTTTCCGGATGAATCTTCATTCCTGAGAAATCACTTTTCACGTCAAAACCTGTTCCTGCTTCTACTTCATAATCTTCCGCCGTCACAATCTCATCTTCAGCAAGGGCATCCTTTACTTTTTCCATATTAGGATATTCTGCTTCGTAAGCCGCTGGCTCCGCTTCTGCCGCATAAGTGGTAACTGGCTGCACAATAGAAGAAATGATTGTCAATGCCGTGAGAAATCCCGATACGATTCTCTTTGATTTCCCTTTCATTCGCTAAGTACCTCTCTTTCTTTGTTTTTTGCCATTCTAATACTGTCCTGTTTCAAAAATTTTTCCTAAGTTCCCATATCTCTTTACCTCCCTAGTTTTTTACTTGCACTGCCCATAACAGTACATGAATACAGGGAAATCCCTTAAGCGGAACTTCCCTGCATGGTATCTACTGTTATACAGCCCGTAACCGGACTGTTTTTTTATTGAGCGTTTTTCCTGTTCTCATCCTGAACCCGTTCCCTGCTCCGGTTTTCTTTCCGCAGCGTTTTCTCCGAAAGGGCGGGCAGAATGCCCACTCCATGCCGGGTATCTATTCAGGCAGGCTATGAAATTATCAAGGTACATAAAAAGGTATTTTTGAAATAAGAAAATACCCTCTCACTAATCGCAGGCTGGAGAGGGTAAAAATTGACCGTTTATAGAAATTTTTTGTTATATGGATTTCAAAGAATTGTCAGTGTGTTTTCTGTCACAACAAACACCATCATTATTAAAGAGAATTGTTAAAACAACACTAGCGTATTTGATACAAAAAACGGGAGAGAACTGCATAAAAAACAATTCTCTCCCGTAATCATTATTCACATTAATTTTTAATTAGCCCAATCAAGATATGTAGAATCAACCAATATACCTCTACTTTCCTTAAATGTGTCTACCAATATACATTCTTTAGTATTCAGTCTCTTTTTTACATTCATTATATGAATATAACGTATTAAGATAATTATGGTATTTTATAGAATCAGTTTCTATTTCACCAACATCTATTCCATGAAGAATCGTAATATACATTTCAAGCATGGCACAATTACTATATAGTCTATCCGTATCATTATCATACACAACACAAAGAAAAGGTTCTAATGCATATCTGCTATGAAAATACAAATAGAAACTATGGCTTATTTCATTGTCTTTAACTATATAAATATCTGACACATTTAAATTTTTAATTGGTAAAGTTTCCAACGTGGCACGTGTTATAGCGTCCATCTTTTGTATAGATACTTTTTGATATAAAACAAATTTTTTCATAAGAATTTCAAGAACATCTCTTGTTTTCTTATATGGTTTTACAATGCTGTTATTATATTCTCGTTTTAAGTCATTTATAAACGATTCTGTCTCTGGATTTATTAAAACTTTTTTACACATCAACCCATCCACCTATTTCATTAAATTTAATCCAATAATCTTCGTTGTAAAAATAGCATCGGAGATTATTTGTTGAAATATATACACTTTCTTCAGTGTCAGGAATCACGCAAGTACCTATTGAACGATATCCTTGTGTTGCAGATAATCCATCAATAAGAAAACCTTTACTATAATATTGTGAATCACCTACAATATATAGGTTATCAGCCCTTAACGCTTGAACCGCATTAGAACCTTGCCAACGAATATAAATCGTATATAAGGTAGGAATTCCACCAGTTCTTCCACTCAGGACACATGTTACCGTTGTAAAGCCACTACGAAGTTGCCCTGAATAGTTACCGTTTTCATCCAAAAACAGACGTCCATCAAATGTCGTAGAAGGTCCATCGAGAGACATTATATCAGCATTCGTATTTGTCTCTATGTCGGAAGCAAATACTGTTTCAAAATTTATCGACAACAACAAACAACAAGCCAAAAATATGCTCATTACTTTTCTAATTTTTTTCATATCCATCTTTATATGGTTTTTATTAAATCTGAACATTATCGCTACCTCCAATCGTAGAATTATCAGTTGTTATTCTTTACATTAAGCATACGTATATTTATCTTTTTCAAAGAAAATAACCTACTGAACAAATTTTAATGTATCAAAGTCAATCTCTGGTACCGTAACTGCTCTTCCTGCACTTTTGGCAGCACTTAAATAGATATAGTCATTCACGATCCATCCCGGACAACCGATTGAGCTGTCAGACACCTGCCACCAAATATAGTTTTCATTCAAAGAATAATTATCATTTAACAAAACCCAATCTTTTCTAGTTTCACACAATAACCCATTAATTACTCCGGAAGTGCTCGGTGTGTTTCTTAAACGAACACCATTTCCTTTTACATATGCGAGATAGTAATATTCTTTTGACTTCATCAGTGCCTTCACATCTGGATTTTCTTCCCAGATTTTTTCAATCTCATTCTGATCTGTGATAATTTCAAGATCGGCAAATACTTCGTTTTGGTCTAAATACTTTTGAATTCTGGGATTCTCTGAAACAATTTCATTAATGGTTTCTTTGTCAGTCACAACTTCTAAATTTGCAAAGGGCTCTTTAACTTTCTCTGCCGCAAATGCAGTCACAGAACTGGTTACTACAACACAACAACAAATGAATAAACCACATAAACGCTTAATTTTTTTCTCATATTTCTTCCTCCTAATGTGGTGCATGTGAATATGCAAACTGCCAATCAGAAAGACTCTTTAGAGCAGCTCCACAGCATTTACACATAATAACTCTTTTGGTATAGACCCAGCATTCAGTAGGACTTACTTTCGCATGACCATAAAGAGTTGTCTTAACCTGATTGCATGGAATATGCGTACAGGAAGCTCTTAAATTTTTATCTGAGACAATGTTTACCTCTTTATCAACATCCAACTGTTCCATAAAAGAATCTGCTATTTCCTCTGATACGCTAACTTCCTCGCCATTTTCATTAAAAAATGAAACTTCAACCTTTTCCGGCTCCTGTTCTGCTGCTGAAACACTAATCGTCGGCACCAAAATCAGCCCACATACTAATAATATGCTCCATATTTTTTTGATTGTTTTCATATTCTTCCTCCATTTTATTATTTTTTTAACATTTCAACACTACACTGTCCATCTCTCCTTTCCAATATCAATGTAATTCTTTCGACCATTTTTCCGTCATAATTACATACTTCAATATTTAGTGTTGAACTGTCAGTTTCTGGTATTTTAATAACATTCCCGTCCTGATCTCTGAAATTTATACTATTCATTCCATCTGGCATCCAAAAAATCTTATTTCCATTTCTGAAAATATTATCAGCATTCAAGTTTTGTTCATTTTCTATCGTATAATATCTGCTTCCTTCTTCCACACTCATTTCCAGAACATACCCATATCCCAATGGAGTTCTTTGTTTTTCCAAGTTTACTCTCTCATTTAGTCTTAATTGCACCATTTTATCCCCAGTTGCCGCATAAACTACTAAATCAGGAGATTGCAGGTAATAATTTACAGAAAACATTATCATCATAGCTAATGCAACTACTGCTACACGATAATATCCTCTCATAAGAACTTTTTTTCTTCTTTGGGATTCAATTCTTTTTTTGTATGCTATAAAGAGTTTTCTCTCATTCTGCTCTGTCAGCACAATATCATCTGCTAATTTTGACATATTCTCTAATTCCTTTTCCAATTTTATCTACCCTCACTTTCATATTTTTCTTTTAATCTTTTTCTTGCCCGTTCTAATTTTTTCTTCACTGCACTCTCTGAAACCTTCAGCATATCAGCAATCTCTTTGCAGGAATAGCCCTCTATATAATAAAGGATTAGTACTTCTTTATCCTTCGCATTTAATGTCAGCAATGTATCCATAATTCCTGTTTCTTCAGGTTTATGGTAATGTAGTGCAAGAGTTTCGTAATCTACCGTTGGATGCATCCTTCTGAAACGGAGTATGTTTTTACAAATATTAATATTAACTCTTGTCAGCCATGCTCTTTCATGGCTTTCGTCATTAAAGTCCATTTTTGTATTTAAATATTTCAAAAATGATTCCTGCACTGCATCATAAGCATCCTCTTCGCTACACAGCATAATAATTGATATTTTATACAACAGTTTACAATATTTATTAAAAATCTGATCAGCATTTCTTTTCATCTTTTTTTCTCCTCATATATATCACACATATAATACATAATTGGTGACACCTAAACCAAAAAAGCCAAAAAATATTTAACCACCTGCTACTCACCAAAGATTTTTCCATTCTTCTGCTTGTATTCTATATCATAATTATAGAAGCTAACTTCGGATACATAAACAGCTTTGTAAACTGGCAGCTCTTCCCACCAATTTGCAAAGCTGTTTTCATTTCATATACTTTATCTTATACTGATACTATAACTTTAAATTTATATGATTTTAGAACAATTTTCCACTATTTTAATTGAAATAAATACAACCTCCCTCAATTCCAAGTTCTTTCATTATATTTTTAAGTGTATTCAAAATCCGTTTTTTTCTGTTCTGTATTGTTTTACGGCTGCATCCACAAATTTGTGCCGCTTCTTTCACTGTAACCTCTTCAAAAAACAACAGATAAATCAGATATGCCTCCTGTTCCGGTAACTGTTCTAAACTCTCTTTCAATTTTTTCAGGCATTCGCTGCGTACTGCCATCTCCTCCGGCTGTCCTTCCTGCAGCATAGAAGTTTTTACAAAACTACCTTCCTGCACCACCTCAAGACTGCACACACCATATTTCTGTTTCTGTTCCTTTTGGTATTTTTCCCTTCTCCGAGACTGGTACCATTCTAAATAAACCTCCCTAGTTACTTCCACAAGTGTTCCGTTTTCTGTCCGTAAAATATAATTTTTTCGTTCCTTTGGCTTCTTTCCACGCATATTTTCTTTCCTCCCACTATCTTATCTCTTTCCGATTGTATCCGCCTGACTGCACATCTGCATAATATCTCCGCATCCTGTTCATCGCCCTTGACAGGGTTCTGGACACCGCAGACGGAGAAATTCCCAATTCTTTTGACAATTCATTCTGTGTTTTTTGATGAAAGAAACATCCGTAAAATACCCTTTTCTGCAGTTCCGTCAAAACCTTAAATATTTCATTTACAGACTCTCTGCCAACCAGCATCTCCAATGGAGACTTTTCTTCTGTCTGAAGCATTCCCCATTCTTCCGAAACATCACTGTATGAGATTGTCCAGCCCTGTTCTTTTGATTCCTGATTGCGGCTCAAACGGTCTTCTCCTTCCAATATCAGACGGATATACCACTCCCTTTGATTAAAAAACTCTTCCGAAATACAGTCCGCCTGTTCCGCATTGTATTGATATTTCCCACAAAAACAAATCGGAAATACCGTAGTGAACCGACTGACCTGATACAACGCATAGCCATTTTGAAATGCCAATATTTCCGTCTCACAACCCATGCTCTTTTTGGCAATGACCGTTCCATATTCTTTTAATTTTTTTGCAGTTGGAATTTTCATGCCCGGATACGGGACATCTACGATCTGTTTTAATTCCTGTAATGTCAGCATAACTACCACCTCTTCCGGGTGGCAGGAAATAAAAACATCACAGACGAAAAAGCAGTAAAAGACAGCTCCCGGCACACCCGTTTTTTTTAACGGGAGCCTGAAACTCCTTTTACTGCCACATAAATTTCTTATGCTTTATTTTGTTCTGATAATTCCGGCTGTGAAGCAGCCACTTCATTATCCCTGCTATCTTCCTTTTTCTCCGAAAAAACAGAGAAATCGCCCATTGCATCATATGGGCATCTTTGTCTGTATGCAAGGCACTCTTCCCTTGTCATATCCTACCTCCTTTCTGCCCGCATCTGTTCTCTTTCCTGACTTAAAGTTTAACAACATTGGCTTTCCATTACCTCATCAGATATGGGGATATTTCTAAATATTCCCACCATATCTGTTGAATTTCTACAATTCCGTACCAAATCCCTCAATCAACACTTCCATTGTCTTTTCCAAAATTTTCTGTTCTTTCCGTTTCAGTTTTTTCGCACGACAAATCAAATCATACAGACGATGGTTTTCTTCTTCCTTACATTCCCCCAATAGTGTTCCTGCATCGGTTTTCAGAATCACCGCCAGCTTCCTGAATATCTCAATAGACATTGCTGTCTGTCCTCCCTCAATCCTGCTGATCGTGTTGGGGCTGATACCTGCTTTTTCTGCTAATACTTCCTGTGATAAGTGAATTTCCTGCCGCCTTTTGCGAATACGGTTTCCTAAGTCAATCAAATCCTGCGATTCCGCACGATTACCCAACACGCTTCCTCCTTTACTTTGCGACACCGTGTCGCAAGGTTTTTCTTAAAAAGGGCAAAAAAGCAGCCAATATTTTTTACGCATTGGCTGCTCTTCACACTCTATATTCTATTTTTCATACTTTGTTTTTACTCTTTGAAATCATGTCCTGAATGCTTTTTTTACTATCCACAAACCACCATATCCAATGCTCTTTAACAGATATTTTCCTGCCATAAGCAAACGCCATGTCAAAACCATGCTGCCTATCAATCCTCCTACCAGCAGATTAAAAGCAAACATTCCAACAGTACCTCCTATATCAAATCCTTTTGGAATCATCCAAAAATACATTTTTTGTACGCCAAATGGAATCCCTGAAACTATCCACAATTTCCGGTAATCACACACACCGTTTTCCACACAAAACGGATAAACAATCAGCATTACCACAGCTATCCCTAAAAGCGGAACTGCCACATTCTCCAAAAATTCTTTTCTTCTCATCCGTTTTATCCTCCTCCATACATATCGTGATTCACTTCTGCTCTGTAATAATTTTCTATGGTCATGGTTGAATTGTAGAGTGTTGTCAGAAGATACGCCCGGATATTTCCTACCTTGCTGGTATTCTTCTCAAGGCAGCCAACGACATATTCAATATGCCCATGTTCCACCTTCATAAAGCGGTTCTTCACAATCACCACAGGCTTGTCCACTCCGCCAATACGAACAGTGCTGTTATCCGGCATGACCATAACCTCTACCATCAGTTCCACAAGTTCATCCACTTCCTCCTGTTGTCGATACCTGCTGTCCTCAAAACACTCATACGAAATATTTTCCCTGATAATTTTCCGATAGGCTTCCATCTCTTCCACCATATCAATCATTCCTGCTGTTTTCCTCACTGATAGATGAGAAGGATTTGATAAGATATTATCTGTCTCGTTAAAATCAGTTTCACTACTCTCAGTATCGTTATACTCATTTTCACTAAAATCAGTATTGTTAATATCAGTATTATTAGATTGTGATTTTGGACATTCAAGAGTTGTGATTTTCACTATTCCAGAATTGTGATTTTCATCATTCTTGAATTGTGATTCTGCACATTCCTGAATTGTGGTTTTCATCATTCCTGAATTGTGATTTTCATCATTCTTGAATTGTGATTTTGGACATTCCTGAATTGTGGTTTTCACAACTCTTGAATTGTGATTTTCACAATTCTGTGTATTTACAGGCTTTTCCGGCTCTTTTTCTTCCTTTTCAGGCTGTTTGACCATAAAATTCTTCACATAAATCACGTTGGGTTTCCCCAATCCAAGCCGCCTTTTTTCCACCAGACCAATGCCCTTTTCACTATCCAGTTCCTTTAATAACCGCACTGCCTTCTGTGTGCCACAGTTCATAAGCTCCGCAATTTCTTCCACAGTAAAAATAATGTATACCCTGTCCTCTTCATCGAACCAGCGATTTTTAATACTCAGGCTCATACGGTCCAGCAACAGACCGTATAAAACCTTTGCTTCGCAGGAAATAGTTTTGAAGCATTCTGCGGTAAATAAAATTTTCGGAATCCGGTAAAAGGTATACTGTTCCGCTTCCATTCCACGAAAATAATCAAACTGTATCTCCTGCATCTTCCTGTTCCTCCTTCCCTTTCTTCTTTCTCCACTGTTCCAACAGCGTATAAATTACTTCCTCAACCTGCTCTTTTGTATAGGCTGGCGGAAAATACGAGCGTACCTTCTTTGCCGAAAGAGTTACCTTTATTTCTGCTTCCTTTTTCTGCAATAAAACAGAATAGATAATTCCCTGATTCAACATCTTTTCCCTGCTATGATTCTTGAATAACTCCGCCTGTTTATCTGTTACCGTCAAAGCTGCATTATCTATTGCCTCTAACACCCATTCCTGTTCTTCTACCGTCAGAAAAGAAAGTTTCTCTCCCGCTTTCATGGAAAGTCTTTTATTATCTACATAGTCTAATAATCTGGAAATAAGGAATGATAGACGGATATACCGCTGAACCGTCCTTCCGCTTTCGCCAGCAGCTTCTCCTACCAGATCCGCCGTATGCTTCTCTCCCTTGCTTCCCTGATGTTTCATGGCTTCATATTTCATTTTATAAGCATGGGCTTTCTCACTGGGCAGAATATCTTCCCTCTGGATGTTCGTATCCACCATTATCACCGTAGCGGTATCATCATCCATTTCCCGGATAATTACTGGCATCTCTTCCATTCCTGCCAGTTCACACGCCCGCCATCTGCGGTGCCCTGCCACCATCTCATACTCACCATCACCATACGGACGTACAATTCCCGGCATCAGTATTCCATATCGTTTTACGCTCTCCACAGTCTCCTGCATTTTTTCATCATCCAGTACTCGGAATGGATGGTCTTTGAAGGTGTGAAAAAGACGAATTGGAACGGATACAACCTTCTCTCCTGACGCTGCTTCACTACTGCCAAATAAATCATCATAAGAAGTCAGCTTTATCTTTTCTGCACTCTTACTCTTCATCATCCAACACCTCCCCTGTCAGATAGTGATAGCCCTCTGCCACAATTCCTTTCGGGTCATGGAGATAGATGCTTTTTCCCTCTGCGGTAGTTTCAGCCGCCTTCACAGACATCGGTATGCAATTTGCAAAAATATGTATTTTGTTTCCGTACACCTCTCGAATCTGAGCCGCAATGTCCTTTGCGAAATTTGTCCTGCGGTCTACTTTTGTGAACAAAATCCCCATGATAGAAAGTTCCGGATTCAGTTTTCTGTGTACCCGACCTATTGTTTTAATAAGCTGCTGTAACCCTTTAACCGGAAGATAAGCCGCTTCTACCGGAATCAATACCCTGTCAGCCGCCACCAATGCGTTAATGGTAATCATACCAAGTGACGGCATACAGTCAATCAGGATATAATCATACTGTTTTTTTATCCCACATATATACTGCCGCAATACCATTTCCCGACTCATGACATTCACAAGGGAAGTCTCCAATCCTGCAAGTTCAATATTGGCAGGGATAAAATCCACCCCTTCCTCATGATGGATAATTCCTTCTCCCGGCTCCGGTTCCTTGTCATTGATAAGTTTTTCCATAATATTGACCAGTGTCACATCCAGCTCGTCCGGTTCCTGAATCCCAAGACTGACCGCCATGCTTCCCTGTGCATCTGCTTCAATCAGAAGCACTTTTTTCCCTTCCCTTGCAAGACCGATTCCTAAATTCACACAGGTAGTTGTCTTTCCGACACCACCTTTTTGGTTTGCGACTGCGATTACTCTACACATACTTTCTTCCTGCCTTTCTCCTGTCATGCTTTACTGCATGGTATTTTCTCTTTTCTCTATCTCTGCGTATACACGAAAATATTTGTTTGTTCCTTTATTTGCAAACGGTTTCGATACTCCAAGCACCCGGATTTTCGGGTGCTGTTCCAAAAGTTTACCAAACCACTGTATATCCTTAACTGTTCCCTGTAATCTAACCTTCAGCATATGAATCCTCCCAATCCCGATAAAAACAATACTCCGGATAACGGATTTTGACTGCCTCCCAAAAGTACCTTGCATAGCCACAGCAAAATAAATCACTGACCGAATATTCTCTGCATTCATTCACCTGACGCTCACTGTCTCCCTCATAATCATAAACACTAGGAGTACCATCACAATACAGGTTAAATGCCAGCCGTACAATCCTTACGCTGCCGCTTGTCTGCCAGCCTTCATGCAGGCATTCCGTTTTCACGTATCCTGTCTTAAAATCGTATATCTGTTCTGCGTTTTCTCTTGTATCCCGGTCAATTCCGAGACAATACACCAATGCCTTGTGGTATACATCCTGATATCTGCACTTTGGCAGATAGGTGTAATAAAATTTTTCGTGCTCCTTATTTTTGAAAGTAATTGTGCGAGTAGTATCTTTACCTGCTCTTAACGCTGTGTTATTTGCCATTTTGATTTCCTCCTGTTTTTTTGTACATGACCGTAACAAAAAAGACACTCTTCTAAAATTTCTCTTAGAAAAGTGTCCTCATAATGTAAAAATATTGATTTCATTTTGCATGGACTATTTAAAATCATTTATTATAGCCCGTTAAGGAGGTTTTATTTGTCGTACCTTTGTCGTACTCTACATCAAAAAGCCTACATTTTTTAATCCTTTATCGGATTTTTAATACAGCTTTGCACCAGCCGGAATATGTTCATCTACCATCAGTAAATGTAATCCCTCTCTTCCGTCTTCCTCGTGTACTGCTGAAATCAGCATACCTTCGGAATCAATGCCCATCATCTTTCTCGGCGGAAGGTTTACGATTGCAATCGCTGTTTTTCCTACCAGTTCTTCCGGTTCATAATACTCGTGAATACCGCTTAAAATCGTGCGTTTACGGTCTGTTCCGTCATTCAGAGTGAACTTTAAAAGCTTCTTACTCTTCGGAACTGCCTCACACGCTTCAATCTTTACGGCTCGAAAATCTGACTTGCTGAAAGTGTCAAAGTCAACGTTTTCTTCAAAAAGCGGTTCGATTTTTACATTGGAAAAATCAATCTTCTCAGCAGGTTTTTCCTCTGCTTTTACAGCCGGTGCTGCCTGTGCCGCATTGTTTGCTTCGTTCTTGGAAGCGCCCTGTGACTTCATTGTCGGGAACAGCAGTACGTCACGGATTGCCTGGCTGTCTGTAAGCAGCATAACCAGACGGTCGATTCCGTATCCGATACCACCTGTAGGCGGCATACCAATCTCCAGTGCATTCAGGAAGTCTTCATCTGTGTGGTTCGCTTCCTCATCTCCTGCGTCAGCAAGAGCATCCTGTGCTTTGAAACGCTCTCTCTGATCGATCGGGTCATTGAGCTCAGAATATGCATTACACATTTCCCATGTATTGATGAACAGCTCGAAACGCTCTACCTTATTCGGATCAGAAGGTTTCTTCTTGGTCAGCGGAGAAATCTCGATCGGATGATCCATGATAAAGGTTGGCTGAATCAGTTCTTTCTCGCAGTATTCCTCGAAGAAC
>ERZ870043.4-NODE-4-length-36674-cov-5.808946_pt1 | contig 36674 bp, 33 predicted proteins | sample MGYA00521102_ERZ870043 | MGnify/ENA primary metagenome ERZ870043 (study PRJEB32232, sample SAMN07284962) | human gut metagenome | biome: human-associated habitat; material: feces | host: Homo sapiens | place: Tanzania | collected 2014-01-26 ...
GAAGTACCGCACAGGGTGCAACTTATGCGACTGCAGTTTCCGGTGGAATGACATTTAACGATGGAACTGCTGAAAGTACTGTTACACTTCAGATGGCTCAGATTCTGAAAGATAAGCTGCTTGCTCAGGGATATGATGTCCTTATGGTGAGAAATGGCGACGATGTCCAGCTTGATAATGTTGCACGCACCGTGCTCTGTAACAATGTAGCTGACTGCCACATCTCACTCCACTGGGATGGAGACGGATTGGGATATGACAAAGGCTGTTTCTACATTTCTGTGCCGGATGGCCTGAAAAGTATGGAACCTGTCGCTTCCCACTGGCAGGAACATGATGCACTTGGTGCATCTCTTGTAGAAGGACTTCGTACAGAAGGAATGACCATTTACCAAAATGGTTCTATGAATATCGATCTGACGCAGACTTCTTATAGTACGATTCCATCTGTTGATATGGAACTTGGAAATGCAAGCTCTGACCACAGTGATTCCACACTAAATAGTCTGGCTGATGGTCTGGTTCTTGGACTCAATACTTATTTTGGAAATTAGAATTCTTATTGAGTTATTTATTTTATTTTTTAAGGAGGTTATTATGGAGCCACTCATTCGTGTTAAAAATATGTACAAGATCTACAATCCTGGAGAAAATGAAGTCCGCGCACTGGATGATGTTTCTCTTGAGATCAACCAGGGGGAATTTATTGCCATTGTCGGACATTCCGGTTCTGGTAAATCTACATTTATGAATATGCTCGGCTGTCTCGACACACCCGATTCCGGGGAATATTTTCTGGATGGAAAAGATGTTGCCAATCTCTCAGACAATGAACTGTCTGATATCCGCAATCACAAGATCGGCTTCATCTTTCAGGGATTCAACCTGATTCCAAACCTGGATGCACTTGGAAATGTAGAACTTCCACTGATTTACCGCGGACTTGGAAAGCAGCAGAGAAAAGAGATTGCCGGGGAAGCACTGTCGAAAGTTGGACTGGAAAATCGTATGGATCACAGACCGAACCAGCTTTCCGGTGGACAGCAGCAGCGTGTCGCTGTAGCCAGAGCAATTGCCGCACAGCCGCCGATCATCCTTGCCGATGAGCCGACCGGTAACCTGGACAGTAAGTCGACTATCGAAATCATGAATATCCTCAAGGATCTTCATGAGTCTGGAAGAACAGTTATTATCATTACACATGATGATGAAATTGCCAATCAGGTAGACCGCGTTGTCCGTATTATGGATGGAAAAATTGTGAGTGATAGTGTAAATCCGTAGCAATTTAAATCTTTATCTGCAACTTAAAGAGAGGAGCCGGTACTTCACGATTTCTCAATCGTTGAAGCACCGGTTCCTCTTTATGTTTCTTATTAGACATTTCTTACCAGAGTTTCTAATTACTTCTATTCACCTTTTATTCTACTGATACAAGCTCAATCTTGAAGTTCAGTTCTTTTCCTGCCATCTCATGGTTTGCATCGAAAGTGATCGTTGTCTCTTCCTTAGCTGTTACCTTTACCGGGAATGGCTGTCCATACTGATTGGACAGGTAAACCTGCTGTCCCACTTCAAGGTCTTCAGATCCCGGGAGTTCTGCAATCTCTACTGTGAAGATAGCTTCCGGATTCGGCATTCCATAAGCTTCTTCCGGCATCAGATGGATGTCCACTACCTGACCAACTTCCATATCAGCTACTGCTGCATCAAATCCTTTGATCATCTGTCCTGCACCACATACGAACTCAAGCGGTTCTCCACGATCATAAGAAGAATCAAACTGAGTTCCGTCATTGAATGTTCCTTTGTAATGTGTACGGCATTTCTTTCCAACATTCTTTCCTTCCATTGTAGTGTGTGATCCGCATCCGCCACCGCAGCTGCTTCCACAAGAATGTCCCTCTTCATGATCTCCACAGGAATGTCCTTCCTCATGGTGATGATGATCACAAGTAGCTCTTCTGGATACAAGCTCACCTTTCAGGTATGCCTCTACTGCCTGATCTGCATCTCCCTGAGCACCTGAACACAATTCAACACCAGCCTCTGCAAGTGCTGTCTGAGCTCCGCCACCGATTCCGCCACAGATCAGAACATCTACATTCTGTCCTGCAAGCAGCCCTGCCAGTGCTCCGTGTCCTTCCCCATTAGAACCAATCACTTCACTGGAAACTACCTTATTATCTTCCACTTCGTACACTTTGAAAGTCTCTGTCTTTCCAAAATGCTGGAAAATATTTCCGTTGTCATAAGTTACTGCAATTTTCATTGTAAAATCCTCCGTTTCAAAATTCCCTGTCAGACTAGTATAATCCATTACGCAGGTAAAAGCAACCTTTGTGTGGATGCGAAGTTGCTCCTTGTAGCAGTTACTGTTCACACGGTGTGCGACCAGCAACGCAAACAGTATCATTGACACAATCTCCTCAAGACACTATACTTGTTATAAAATTTACTCCAAACTATCAGAAAGTGAGCACAACCATGGAATATGAACACATCACCCACTCCTTTGAACCAATCTATAATGAAGACTCCGAGATTCTGATTCTTGGAACTCTCCCTTCTGTAAAATCCCGAGAAAATAATTTCTACTACGGACATAAGCAGAACCGATTCTGGAAATTATTGGCGAAACTCTGCGACGAAGAAACTCCGCAGACAATCGAAGAGAAAACTTCTATGCTGCTCCGTCACCATATTGCCATCTGGGATGTCATTCAAAGTTGTGACATCAAAGGCTCCAGTGACAGCAGTATCAAAAATGTAACGCCGACCGATCTGAACCAGATTTTAAATCATTGTCCGATTCGACAGATTTATGCAAATGGAAATAAAGCCGGAACTCTTTATAAGAAATATCAGCAGCCACTGACCGGAAGAGACATTCTTGTACTTCCTTCTACCAGCCCGGCAAATGCCGCGTGGTCACTGGATCGTTTGTATGAAAAATGGAGTGAGATTCTGAGGTGAATCACATCACCTCAATTCTCACTCCATTTTCATGTTTTTACTTTTTATTCACTGACCTGCGCTCTTCTCTGTTCAAACACTGCTGCCAGTCCTGGCAGAATCTTATTACAAGCCATGGTGTATGCCGCACCGAATACATTTGCCCCGATACGAAGTGCTACCGCATACGGCATTCCGAACAGACCGGACGCAATCGACAATGCACCAAATGTATTAAATGCTGTCTGCCACGCATACCTTGCGGAATACCCAACTCCGATTCCTCCGATCATTCCGATGTATGGGTACATTGACTCCGGAAGTACCAAGTACAGGACAACGAATAACAGACAACCTACTATATTAAATGCAGCTCTCTTTCCTGCCCGCTCTTTGCAGTCATCCGGGAATGGAAGACAAACAGACATGCTTGCGATGCCCGCCCACATTGCCCTCGGAAGTCCGAGCAGTGACATGAATAACATTGCACTGGAAACAACCAGTGAAAGACGAATGTACCATCTGTTTCTTGCGGAGTTAATATTGAACTCGCGGAACAAATCAAGAAATGATCTTCTATATGGTCTGTTCTTCTGATTCTTATAGAAGATTGCCATACACAATACCATTCCAACCAGAAGGCCAGCCACACGATACAAGTACTCCTGTCCGGTTACGTCATATCCCTGGAGAAGAAGATAGCCAAGAACAAATGTAGAATGATTATACATAATTACATTGTGACATCCTAAAATCATAAGAAGCAAAATGCAAACTACATTAATAAAAAATGCCGGAACCGGTGACACCATATTCGAAAGCTTCGGTCCTGCAATCAATATCCCAAAGATTCCGACAATTGAGGCCAGTCCGTGCGTTGTACGAATTCCAAAATCCGCCTGTCGAAGAACAAGTACCGCAAGAAGCACTGTAACGCCTACCACGCTGTTATTATTTCCTGTGAAATGACTGTATAAGGAAACCACTGCCACACAAAACGCCATTACAAGATAAACTTTGAAATTATAAATAAGAATATGCCTGCGCCTTTCCTTCTTGTCTTCTGTCGCTTTGATCAGCTGCTTAGATGCAACTGAACTGAGCTGTAACTCCTGATAAAATGTCATATAGTTCTTCCTCCTACTGTTATTTTTCTTCAAAAGATCAACGAGAAACTATAATACAAATTCATCATGGAGTCAATAAAAACTTTATTAAAATTTTCTGATAAATCGGAATTATTCAAACAATATATAGAATTTAATTTTTAGGCTTTACAAACCGTTCGCTCTATGATAAGATAATTTGTGTCGAGCGGAAGTGGCGGAATGGCAGACGCGCTAGATTCAGGTTCTAGTGGGAGTTTTATCCTGTGGGAGTTCAAGTCTCCTCTTCCGCATTGATGAAATGTGAGAGAAATCCTTGGTTCAAGGATTTCTCTTATTTTTTTAATAATTGTTATAAGTTGTTCTTTCATCCTCAGCCTGAAGACAGATCACTGCGTCAGAATACATTTCATAAAAGTATCGTATATATTTCCATTTTGTACTTTTGAGATAATAATTATTTTTATATGTGCTATGTTTTATGTTGCTTTTCTTTAACATATTTGTTATCATATGTTCAGGCTTTATGCCTGGGTGCTACTTCACACTGACGTGAATGGCGGTTCGCTTTGCGCGGAGAGTAAAACTTAGCTCCGATTACATAGATCATCTCTTTTGAGAAATCTTGGAAAGGAGAATTAGCCTATGCTGACCATTACTGACCTGATCACAGTGATCTCACTGTGTGCGACTTTTTATAGTCTTGGTTACGTGCGTGGAAAGCATGATTCCAAGACGCAAAAATAACCGCCCATCGTCCTAGCAAAACATGAGCGGTTATTTTTAATCAAACATTTTTTTCATCAGGCGAACCGTCATCGGTAGCACCTTTCTATTTATTATACTAGCATTTCTTTTTTCTTATGTCAAATAAATCTTGTGAGTTTCCGTGTCCGCAATTAATAAAATCCATACAGTAATTATGTGGCTTTCAGTCACTTCACACGGCATAGCCGTGAATAATCTAGGTTTATTTATATATTTTCGTTATAATACAGCTTCCTTTCCACATACAAATCTTAGCATTTTTCTCAGATCCTGGACGTCTACACTCTGATCCTCATTCACATCTCCTTATTTTTCCACTTCTTTTCAATTCCATCTTCTCTTTTCCTAATCTTGCGTTTTTCAGGTAATAATGGATGCATCGGTAAAGAATCAGTCTATGATTGATTTATAATAATTCCCAAAGTCGGCCAGTGCATCTATAATTGGCAGCATTTCTTTTCCAAGTTCCGTTAATCCATATTCTACTTTTGGCGGCATCTCCTGATAATCATGCCGATAAACAAGCCCGTCATCAATCATTTGCCTAAGACTATCTGTCAGTACCTTCTGTGAAATACCTTCAATATCTCTCTGCAGTTCATTAAAACGCCAGGGACGTTCTTTTAAATTACGTATGATCAAAAGTTTCCATTTTCCACCTATAAGAGACACGGCCGTTGCTACCGGACAAACAGGAAGTTCATCTTTTGTCTTCATTTCACATACACCTCCAATTTTATAATATCACATACATTTCAGAGTGTATAGTTATAAAAAGGTGCGTACTTGTTTTTGCATGTGTAAAACGTTAAATTATAGATGAGCAATCGGAAATTACAAATAAAAATCTGGAGGTAAAAAACATGGCAAATTATGCAAAAACAAATATTGGAAACGAAAGCAGAGTAGAACTTCATGAAACACTCGCATTAACAGGAGCTGAAATCAGCATTAATAAACTTCCTGCAGGAGCAAATGTTCCATTTATCCATTCACACAAAAATAACGAAGAAATATATGGCATTATCGCAGGTAAAGGAAAGGCTATTATTGATGATGAAGAGATCAATCTTTCTACTGGAGATTGGCTTAGAATTTCTCCAGCCGGTAAGCGTCAGTTCTTTGCTTCAAAAGATTCAGAACTCACTTATATCTGTATCCAGGTAAAAGAAAATTCGCTTGAAGGATTTACCAAGGATGATGGGGTTATTTACTAAACTTCTTATAGCAAATAATTCTATCAATTGTTGTAAACACAGACAGGCTCACAATCTCCCCATTAACGGTGATTATGAGCCTGAATTTTTTTATGGATTTCTCACTTCTTTATATTTCCATTTTATACTTTTGAGATAATAATTATTTTTATATGTGCTATGTTTTATGTTGCTTTTCTTTAACATATTTGTTATCATATGTTCAGGCTTTATGCCTGGGTGCTACTTCACACTGACGTGAATGGCGGTTCGCTTTGCGCGGAGAGTAAAACTTAGCTCCGATTACATAGATCATCTCTTTTGAGAAATCTTGGAAAGGAGAATTAGCCTATGCTGACCATTACTGACCTGATCGCAGTGATCTCACTGTGTGCGACTTTTTATAGTCTTGGTTACGTGCGTGGAAAGCATGATTCCAAGACGCAAAATAACCGCCCAACGTCCTGAGAAAACTTGAGCGGTTATTCAACAATTGAAAATATCAGGCGAACCGTCATCAGTAGCACCTTTCTATTTATTATACTAGCATTTCTTTTTTCCTATGTCAAATAAATCTTTTAAGATTCTCTATCACCCCAACGCCACATCCAGAAGCACCATCAAACTGAACCCAATCGCAAAGAAAACTGTACTGATATTAAAGTGCTTCCCCTCTTTCGTCCATATTCCAAAGAAAGAGACATTCCTTGTTTTTTACAATCTGAATCATATTTTTTCTTACTTCTCATATATTATTCTTAGTCTTATATTTTAGTCTTTTTTGCGAAATATTTTTAGTTGTTTTTTGTCTTGTTCGCAAGACAAATTTATATCATAATTGTTCTATAGAGATGGAGGTGTGTTATGAACAGAGATAGTTTAAAACAAATCATGATTGACCAAAAAGAAATTTACCTTAACAATCCACTAATTCCCAGACATTACTCTCTGGAAGTAAATGTCAACTATTGTTTCGTTGGTATCCGCAGAACAGGAAAATCCTATATGATGTATCAACAGATAAAACAATTGGAAGCAAATGGAATTCCATCTTCCCAAATCATTTATGTAAACTTTGAAGATGAACGTCTTCTGGAAATGACCTCCGCTGACTTAAACCTTATTTTAGAAATCGGGTTAGAGATATCTGGAACTGATGTTAAGCCATATTTATTCTTAGATGAAATCCAAAATATCTCTGGATGGGAAAAATTTGTTCGCAGAATTGCTGATATGAAGTATCGAATTAATATAACAGGCAGTAACAGTAAAATGTTAAGTAGTGAAATTGCATCTACTCTTGGCGGACGCTTTGTAATTATGAATATTTATCCATATTCTTTCTCAGAATACCTGATTGCCAATCATATGAGAAAGAATTATCTGGATGCAATCAGCACCAAAGATAGAGCAGATGTGCAAAGTCAGTATAACCAATATGTAACATATGGAGCTTTTCCTGAATTAACTGAAATAAATAACAAAAGAGCTTTTTTGAACAGCATCTATCAGACAGTATATCTTGGTGATATTATCACAAGAAACAAAATTACCAATGGCTTTGCTGTGAGATTGATTTTAAAGAAGATTGCCGAATCTATTACCAAACCTCTATCTTTCAGCAGGCTGACTAATATATTAAAAGGTACAGGAACAGCTATCGGCAAACAAACTGTAATCAATTATGTCGGTTATATGACCGACTCCTATTTGCTTTTTACTCTGCAAAACTATGCTGCAAAGCTGGTAGAAAAAGAGACTTCTCCCAAATACTATTTCATGGATACCGGACTCCTGGGACTTATGTTACTAGACTGTAAATCTGCCCAGTTGGAAAATCTTGTCGCCATCGAACTAATCCGTCGTTACGGCGTCGAGAATGTTTACTTCTTTGAAAATAATATTGAAATCGACTTCTATATTCCATCTGAAAACCTTGCTATTCAGGTTAGTATGCAGGTATTAGATAACATAGATACTCGAGAACGTAAAACCCGTGCTTTCGTCAAATTAAATAATTTCATACCGGACTCTAAATGTATTCTGATTACCAATAGTGAAGAGACCATTCTTGACTGTGAAGGCATTCGTATTGAAGTGACTCCGATTTGGAAATGGCTGTTGATGAATGATTTGCAATGACTTTATAATTAGATGAGCCGGCGGGGGATAGATATCACCCCAACGCCACATCCAGAACCATCATCAAACTGAACCCAACCGCAAAGAAAACCGTACCGATATTAGAGTGCTCCCCCTGCGACATTTCCGGGATCAGTTCTTCAACCACAACATAAAGCATTGCTCCTGCTGCAAAGCTCAGTAAATATGGTAATGCCGGGATTATCAGCTGCGCAGCAATGATTGTAAGTACTGCTCCAACCGGTTCAACCACACCCGAAAGCACGCCTCCAAGAAATGCCTTTCCTTTACTTTCTCCTTCGGACCTGAGCGGCAGGGATATAATTGCTCCTTCCGGGAAATTCTGAATTGCAATTCCAAGTGATAAAGCAAGTGCGCTCGCTGCTGTAATCTGTGTATTTCCTGCAAGAAAACCCGCATACATTACACCAACTGCCATCCCCTCAGGAATATTATGCAGTGTAACCGCCAGTACCATCATCGTTGTACGCCCAAGCTTGCTTTTAGGACCTTCTGATTGTTCACTTCCTATATGAAGGTGTGGAATCAAATGATCCAGCGTAAGCAAAAACAACACGCCGATCCAAAAACCAACTACTGCCGGGAAAAATGATAAAGCCCCCATATTTTCAGATTGTTCAATCGCCGGAATCAAAAGACTCCAGATTGATGCAGCAACCATTACCCCTGCAGCAAATCCTGCAAGTGCATTCTGCACCTGTTTTCTAAGTGTTTTTTTCATGAAAAGCACACATGCTGCACCGAGCGTTGTTCCAATGAACGGAATCAGTATACCAAGAAAAATTTCCATTTACGCATCTCCTTTCCTTGTTAGTTTTAACTAACTATTCGTTTTCTAAAAATCCGTGTGAAACCGAAACTGTAATTCCACACGGATTATTTTTCTACGCGTTCATTATATCACTAAAAAAGTGTATAGCAAGAAGCAATTTTTATCAATACACAACGTCTACTCTTTATATGCCTTCTCTATTACGCAAGTATGCTCTTTCGTAATTTTATCATAATTGATTCCAACCAAAAGTAAATTTCCCTGATATTGCTTTAAAGTATCTGTATATTGTTTCTCCTTAATCTGGCTAAGTGCTCCTTCTGCACTTTTATCCCATTTTAATTCTATGAGCACAGCGGGTTTATCAAGATGGATTTCACGCGGAATAAAACATACATCTGCAAATCCTTTTCCTGTCGGAAGTTCCCGGACTATCGTATAATATTCTCTTGCAAAATAGAACGCCAGATTAATTGTACAACTCAATGCATTTTCATTATTATATTGAAGAATAGAAATCTCCTTATGTGCTTTATCAATTCCTTCTGCCACGGCTCTTTCATCCATATTCCAAAGAGCTTCTAATAACTTTCTTGAATCCTCAACTGATGCCGTTACCTCTGACCAGTCCATTGTACTAATTGCATTAATATATTCCTGCGAAACTTCTTTATTCGGAATCGTAACCGTCTTATCCGGCCAATGATAGCTCAAATATCCTAAATGAATCAACAATGTCAACACATCATCTTTCCCCTGAAAGCTCGTCATATCATTGGAAAATGTCCCTGTGTTAATCTGCACTTTATCTCCTGCAAGCATCCGTACTACTGCATCTTTCAATCCATCAAAGTTTAACTTGATATATGATTTTAAGGCCTCATAAGTTTCCGTCTGATTCCAGTAATTATCAAACACACCACTTAGCATTGCATCAACTACTGATTTCGGACTATATATGGAATAACAGATTTTATCTTCACCAGCAATTGCTACTAATTCATATCCGTCATACCACGCACGGGTTTCCTCAAAATTACGTTTAAATTTTTCACAAAGTACCTTTACTTCTTCCTCGGTAAACCCAAAATATTCTGCCATTTCCCGTGGGTTTGTCATAGAATACTCTGTAAACATATTCAAGGCTGAATGAGAACCATATTTTTTTATAGGAAGAATTCCTGTCATATATGCAAGTGCCACATAATCTTTATCTTTCAACCATGCACGTAAAAAATCTAAATACTTTTTCTGTTCCTCTTTATCCTGCTTATACTCACGAAAGAGGCAATCCCACTCATCAATTAAAATTACAAATGGACATTTTGTATAAGAAAATACATCCTTCATAACTTGTATCAAATTCTTCTCATCACGCAAATGTATTTTGGGGTATGCTTCTTTAAAATCAGAAATCAGATAATTTTTGAGCATTTCCAGCATTTCCTCTACTGTCCCTGTCATACTTAAAAATTCCTGAATATTAATTTTAATCACATCATACCTGTTTAGGTTTTCTCTGTAAGATTGGTCTTTACTAATCTTAAGATTTTCAAATAATTCGTCTGTATGCTCACTTCGGTCATAATATGCTGCCAACATATTTGCCGCCATTGATTTACCAAATCTTCTCGGACGACTCACGCAGATATACTTTTGTTCTGTACAAAGAGCTTCGTTTGTTCTAGCAATTAATTTACTTTTATCAACATAAATCTTTGAACGCAGACTTCCTCGAAATGAAAAATTACCCGGATTCAAATAGCTTCCCATATCTGCATACCTCCCCTGATTTCATGCTATTATTTTATCCTATTTATAACTCAAATACAATCACAAAACCTGACGGCTCTGTAAATTGCTCCTGTGTGTACTTGATTTTTGTTTCCTCTGTCTGTTCACTTCCACCATCAATTTTCCTGTTTTTTCCACAGATTTCACTCAATCTTTCGATTTCTGTGCTATAATATAGCATTGCGAAAATATACGATGCTTAAACAGAGGTGAATTACTTGAAGAAGAAAACTCTTGTGCCTCTAATCGTTTTTTTACTGGGCATGTGCCTTGTTGGTTTGATTGTATACAAAACAGACACCCTTGAAAAAGAACAGAGACACTCAACTGCACAATTAAATGTAGCAACTTATGGGGAACGCATAAAAAATGAGATTATAAATGGAATTGAGATCACGGATACTCTGAAACAAATATTGATCAGTGATGATGGAACGGTTAATCACTTTAACACGATCGCTGAAAATCTTATGTCTGATTCCATTGAAAGTGTACAGCTTGCCCCAAATGGTGTTGTAACAGATATTTATCCTGCTGAAGGAAATGAAGCGGGTAAGATTGATCTGCTTCATGATAAAGATCGTGGTGAAATCTCCTGTTATGCAAGAGACAATCATACAATTATTACGCAGGGACCATTTGAATTAAAACAGGGAGGCTATGGAATTGCGGTGCGCAACCCCGTCTACTTAAATGATGAAAACGGACAAGAATATTTCTGGGGATTTACGATTGTTATTTTGCGTGTTCCTGAAATTTTTTCTGACTCAATCAGTGCACTTTCAGACTTTGGCTATGAATATAAGCTTTCAAAAACAGACAATCCCTGGAGTGATACATATGAAGTTGTTTATCAATCAGATGGAAAATTAACAACTCCGGTTTCTTATGATTTTACAATAGGTGAAGAGAACTGGACATTTGAGGTAATGCCTGTAAGTGGGTGGAGGAATACGAAACTTATAGCTGTAATTATCGGACTTTATACCTCTATCGTATTTATTCTGTCGGTTCTTATCTGGGTCTGGTTAACATCAAAAGAACATAAAAACAAATTCCAGAAACTGGCACATATGGATTCACTTACCAATATTTATAATCGTTACGGATTTGATGAATTAGCAGAAGGAATGATTGCTAAAAATCCGAAAGCTCATTATGTAGTTGCTCTCTTTGATATAGATGATTTTAAGTTTATTAATGATATTTATGGACATGTTTACGGTGACAGAGCTTTAAAGAATCTTGCTGACAGTATGAAAGAGTTTTTTTCATCGGATGCATTATTGGGACGAAACGGCGGTGACGAATTCTGTATTCTTCTCCCCAATCGCACATATGATGATGTAAAAGAACAGTTACAACAATTCACTATGCTTCCAAAGATGTTCTCATACAAGGGAAATGACTACCCATTTTATATTTCTCTTGGATATGCTGAATATCCTACAGCTGCATCAAACCGTGCGCAGCTCATGCGCTGTGCCGATGCCGCACTTTATGAAGTAAAACTGCATGGAAAAAATGGATGTATGGCTTACAGGGAAGGGCTTCAGTCCGGTGTCCGCAAACAACTTGGATTTGCACTCAAGGATATCTCTGAACATCTTCCTGGTGCGTTTATTATCTACAGAGCGGACAAAAATGATGACGAACTTTTTTATGCAAACCACGAGTTCCTTCATATGACCGGATATAAAGATATCGATGAACTCTTTAACCTCACAAAGAAGAGCTTCCGAAACCTGATTCGAAAAGATGAACAGCCACAGATTGAGGCAAGCATCTGGCAGCAAATTGACAGCGGCAATGAAAATGACTATATTCATTTTCATCTTCGGAAAGCTGACGGAACTTATCTTTCTGTACTTGACCATGGTAGAATTGTAGAAAGCCAGCAATATGGAAGAGTCTTTTATGTATTGTTTATGGACTGGAAGGATATGCGTATTCATTACAGTGATAAATTCTCTAAATAAACAGCAGATGGTGCGGAATCATATGAAGATCCCGCACCATCTGTTGTTTCTATATATCCTTTTATAAATCTTCCTGTATTTTGACGTCACTGTTATCTGCCAGACACTGTTTTAACACAGTGATCATCTTTTCCCCATCCAATGGTTTTGCAATATGACCATTCATTCCTGCATTTTTTGCCATCTGTATATCTTCCGCAAAAGCATTCGCAGTCATGGCAATGATCGGTATGGTGGCTTTTTTCCGGTTTTCCATCTGTCGTATCTTTGCAGCCGCTTCATATCCATTCAACCTCGGCATCTGGATATCCATGAGAATCAACGCATAGTATCCATCTTCTGCCTGTTCCAGCATATCACAGCATTCCTGACCATCTTTTGCCCAGTCAGTCAGAAGCCCCTCTTCTTTCAGCAGTTCTATCGCGATTTCAGCATTCAATTCATTATCTTCCGCAAGAAGAATACGCTTTCCAATACTCTTATCAGATATAACAGACTGTTCTGACTCTTTCTTTTTGTATACATCCTCTTCCGATACAATCTCCAATGGAATTTCTATTGTAAATTTTGTTCCTTTCCCCTGTTCGCTTTCTACAGAAATCTTTCCGCCCATCAGTTCAACAAAAGATTTCACGATAGAAAGTCCAAGGCCAGTACCGACCACTTTATTCTCTGTCGCCGTATGTTCTCTGGAAAATTCATCAAAAATATGTGGAAGGTATTCCTGCTTCATCCCTATTCCGGTATCTTCACAGATGAATACATACCATGCTTTTTTATCATCTGATGCTGTTTCCGTAATATTCACATGAATTGACTGACCGTTTGGAGTATATTTGATTGCATTACTCACTATATTTAAATATATTTCCTGAAGTTTTGTCTTATCACAGACTGCATATTTATGCTGTACATTTGTATCTATCGAATATTGAATTTCCTTCGATTGGATAGCAGATTCAAATACTGTATTCACAGAATAAAACATTTCGCTCAAATTCTCTGCCTGCATTTTTAACACAGCTGTTCCACTTTCAATGCGAGCCCTTTCCAGCACCTGATCAATAATCGTCATCAGAAAATTGCCTGAGGACTTGATCTTTCCTAAATATTCCCTTGCTTTTTCCTCGTTCTTAAGATTCTTTCCGAGAAGATCTGAAAATCCAATAATTGCATTCATCGGAGTTCGGATGTCATGACTCATATTAAACAGAAATCGTGTTTTTGCCTCACTTGCTTCTTTTGCCTGTTCTGCTGATTTTTTCAATTCAGCTGCATACTGCTTCTCTTGATATTTTTTACTGCAAATCTGATCAAAAATAGTAGCACCCATCACGGCAATTATGAGGGCTGATACAATAACAGCAATCCATTGATAAATTGAAATCCATCCCTCCTGTGGTACAATATCCACATACCATGTGTAATTAGGAATCTCGCACTCTACCGTAAGACTATTCTCAGGCATATATTCCTGACTTTGAGCCAGAACAATCCGATCACCAGTATTCTCATCATTCGTCCATATCTCATAACAGTATGATGCTTCACTTAGCCGTTCCATGCCAATTTCATCTATAAATTTATCCCAGTCGATGACTGTGATCACAATTTCCTGTAATATTATTCTGATAAACCGGATGGAACAGCAAAGCTCCTGTTCCTCCCTGTTTTAGTTCATATGGGCCTCCAAGAGTATATTTTCCTGTTTCTTTGGCACGTTTTGCATCTCCACTTCGTTCATGCTCTGTCAGCATATTCATTCCAAAAGCTTCCTCATTTCCCTGCTTTGGAAAAATATCAGTAACAACCCCATCCGGTGCGAGTTCGAATGCTTTTACGACACCTGCCTCATTCGGAAGCATTTCTGCCAATTCTGAGAATGTAGTCTGATCCAGATCATATCCTGCAAGAATCACATTTTCAAGAAAGTCCGAAAGTTCAACATACTGATCTAATTGTGCATTGATCCGCTTTACTGTACTTTGTGCGGTATAAGCAGCTGCTGTCTTTTTTTCTTTCTCTATGTTCTTTACAAGAATACACCCCAAAAGAAGTGCTGTTATAAAAATAAGCAAGCCAATGATCCAACTGTATCTTTTTGTCCGTTTAGAAACGGTACTTCCTTTTTCCATTTACTGCTGCCTCTTCATCTTCAATGTTTTCTGTTGTTTTTAATTATATCATGTCATGTTTTTTTATGTCTATTTTTTTCTACAGTAAACGGATAATAAGTTCTTTCATTGTCAGCTGCTTTCCTTCGCATTATCCCTTAAGCTATTTCCTTTTTCATTGCCCTGTAACCGATCAGCACTGTCCATACATATGCACATGTTTTCGGAATCATCAGCATTCCGATCATCGGAACAACATCAGCCCACAGTACAACCGGGATATAGAAAGCAAAGCTTAAGATGATCGTCAGCCACATCCAGCGGAAAGACTGATCGTTGCTTTCTTTTGCACTTTTGTAAAATAAAACAATGATAAGTAATCCCATCAGTGCAAACGGAATATTACGGTAAATGCCCCAGGAAAGCGGTGCTTCCGCACTGAGCCATTCATTCTGTGGCATCATACACAGAATAACTCTTAATCCTGCGAGTACATAGATCGCTGCTGTAGTTGCTTTGTGTCCTTTGATCTGATAACGTTCACGCCAAATATGGTAAAGAACAACATAAAAGATTGTCATTGTAACGGATGTGATCCATTTACCTAACCCTAACTGTACAGTGAAATTCTCAAGACCTGTTGTACAAAGTGCAAATGCACGTGGAACCAGGTGGAATGCATCTCCACTTCCCAAAAGAACTGCCATGATTCCGAACATGGTAAACTGACGGTTTCCTTTGCTTTTGCAGATCATCAAGATTCCGATTGTAATTACCGAGATTAAATACACGGCGTCAAATAAAGTTTCTACAATTGCCTGCATAATAAATATCCTTCTTTCTTTTGAATCTATATTGAATTATGTTGTTCTGATAAAACAGACCTGCACAATTACAATCACACATAACTATACGTACATGAACATTGTTCATTTTCGTTCAAAAATTTTCCCACAGCAATTGTGGGAATTTTAATACAACGTTTTCTTTACAAGCATCAATACAGATGATGAATCATAATCCTGACGGATCATCGACACCAGAATCAGGGAAAACAGTATGTCTGCAAACTTTTTCTCTGTAAATTCCTTGTCAAATACATCTAAACGGACCTTTGGATCATTTTCTAAGACCTCGCATAATCCATTCAGAATATGCCCCCAGGTCTGCATCATTTTTTTCTTTCCGCTTGTTTTTTCATCTCTCATAAAACCAAATGAATGCAACGAAAAGAACCCCGGAAACTGACTGTTTCCATATTCTAACCGTTCATAGATCCATGAGATACAAGATTCGACATCGTGAAAGACCTGTTCAGCTTCCGGGTGAAAGAAGATCTCATGCCAAATACTTTCTATTGTATCACTGAGCAGATCTGCTTTGGATTCATAATAATTATAAATAGTACCTGCTGATACAGAACATCGGGACGCAACAGCCCGTATACTAACGGCAGCCCATCCATTCTCCTTGATCAGGTCTCTGCTGGCAGCTAATATGTCTTCTTTTGAAGTAGCAAGATGATTCACGATTCCACCTCCGATATCTCATTTCTGAATTCATAATGAACACTGTTCATGTTGGTAATATACACCACTTAGGTAGGTTTGTCAAGACGTTTTAACCTATTTGTTTTTATATGATTTCAAGACGCAAAAATAACCGCCCATCGTCCTGAGAAAACATGAGCGGTTATTTACACTTATAAACTATCAGGCGAACCGTCATCGGTAGCACCTTTTCTATTTATAATATTAGCATTTCTTTTTTCTTATGTCAAACAGTTCTTTTCAGCATTACCAGCATTGTAATAAAGCATAAACTTCCGCCAATCACATTAGATATAGGCTCTGCCAAGAACACCCCTTTCGTTCCCATGTGAAATGCGTATGGAAACAAATATGTCAGTGGCACAACGATAAATACTTTTCTAAGTAATGAGAAGAAAATTGCCTGCTTCTTCTTGTTTAATGATTTGAAAACCGTCTGCCCAACATACTGCAGATCCATAAATATAAATGCTGCGAAATAAAGTTTCAGTGCATCTACGCAATCAGCAAGCAGTTCTCTATCTGTGCTGAAAATTCCGATCAGAAATTCCGGTGCGAAAATAATCACGCTCCACGTAATTGCTGTATAGATCAATATCATGCAAGTCAGTACGCGGATGGCTTTCTTCACTTTCATCGGACGCTGAGCTCCATAATTATAGCTCAAAATCGGAGAAGTTCCCTCATTGATAGCATAAATCGGAGTTTCCACCATCTGACGAACACTTGATATGATTGTCATAACAGAGATATATACATCACCACCAATTCCTGATAAGACACTGTTACAACATATCGTTACCAGACTATTGGTCAGCTGCATGATAAACCCTGCACTTCCAAGGCTCACAATATTCTTCGCATCATCTCTGCATGCTTTCCATTCTCCTTTTGACAGCACCCGCACTTTCAATTCCGCTTTCTTTCTCAAGAAATAAAATACATATGCTGCCGATAGGGTCTGCGAGATGATTGTTGCGATTGCCGCTCCTTTGATGCCTAAATTTAGTTCGAATATAAATAATGGGTCCAGAATCAGATTGGCAACCGCTCCAATTGTAACTGACAGCATTCCCGATGTTGCATATCCCTGCGCATTAATAAATGGATTCATTCCTGTTGCAATCATAGATGGGACTGTTCCGAGCAAATAAATCATCATATATGGATATGCATAAGACAGCCCTTCTTCCGATGCTCCGAACAATACCAAAATCGGACTTGCGAACAGCATTCCGATCACCATTAATACCGCTCCACAAATACACAGCATTGAAAATGATGTATTCATGATCGTTTCTGCTTTTTTTATGTTCCCTTTGCCTCGGTTAATTGAAAATAACGGGGCACCGCCACTTCCAAATAAATTGCTGAATGCAGTGATGATCACAATGATTGGAAAGCACAACCCCACTGCCCCAAGCGCTGTTGTTCCCACGGACGGAATTCTGGCAATATAAATACGGTCTACGATATTGTACAAAAGGCTCAACATCTGTGCCACAAGCATTGGTAACGCCGCTCCGAGAATATTCCCAGTAACCGTTCCGTGGTCAAAATCAATCTGTTTCATCTTTATAATGTAATCTTAAACCAATCTTTCTCTTCAAATTCAACAACTGTACAATCATTTGCATAAGTACATTCCGGAAGTACGATCATTGCATGAAGCACCTCATTATTTGCCGGAAGTGGACACAGATGCCAGATCGCTGCATTGATCTTTACCATGCATCCCTTTGGTACAAGGAAAGCCTTTGCAAGTTCCGGAACCGGTGTTCCGCCGGAAGCAGGTGCAACATGGATAAGCATGTCGTCATCAAGAGCAACAATCCCTTCCCATGTAGTTGTGTGATATTCCGCCATCTTGACAATTCTTTCGTCCTTGCGAACTTCTATCGGTGAAAATGCCATTGTTCCAACACAAGTTCCTGAGATGCGGTCCGGATAGAATTTATGAATCTCTCCCTCCAGTGAATATCCCTCTGGTTCTGTCATACTGCAAAATGTTCCGTACGGTGCAAAATCTGCTGCATTAATCTTTACTGCTTTTACTTCTCTCATCAAGTAAGTCCTCCTTTGTTTTAATAAAATCGTATCGCTGATAGAAAGCAGACCAGCTTGCTCCACTCTCACTACCAACTCATTACGTCTAGTATATCATAATCAGGACCATAATAAAATCCCACAGTCAGAAGGAATAATCTCCTCCCCTGTGGGAAATGATATCGTTTCTATGGATTCTGGTCTGTTGACTCTATACAAGGAAAACCGAATCACTGCAGAAACAGCTCTGGAGTATGCTGCAAATCTGGAAATATTGAAACGTAAAATGTAACATCTTCTTTCCGGATCCGCAAACATTTAATATCCAGTAAATTATGCAATCAAATCTGCGAATCCTGTAGACACAAGGAACAGGACGAGCATTACGACCGGAACGACATAACGGATCATAAAGCGGTACATACCTGCACGTTTGAATCTTTCTCCGTTGCGTTCTACTTCTCCTATGATCCAGTCCGGTCCGATCACCCAGCCGATCAGGATACTTGTCAGAAGTGAGATGAATGGCATCAGGAAGCTGTTGCTGATGTAGTCCATAACATCAAGCAGCTGTCCAACGGATCCGTTCGGAAGCTTTAATTCGAAATAGAGTTTGTTATATCCAAGACAGATCAAAACTGCTGTAATAAGGGAGTAAATACCAACTATTCCACACATTTTCTTACGTGGTTTGTGATACAATTCCATGCCGTTTGCAACCAATGTCTCCATAACAGATACGCAGGATGTCAGTGCTGCAAATCCCATCATTAGAAAGAATGCAATCGCTGCAGGACGTCCGAATACTCCCATGGCATCAAACACCTTCGGCAGTGAGATGAAGATCAGGCTCGGACCTGAAGCCATTCCGTCATTTCCAAGGAAAACATATACCGCTGGGATGATCATCATTCCGGCGAGAATGGCTACACCAGTATCGAAGATCTCTATCTGATTTGTCGCTTTATTCAAGTCGATATCATTTTTCACATAAGAACCATATGTGATCATAATTCCCATAGATACGCTCAAGGAGAAGAACAGCTGGCTCATCGCATCCAGAAGGATCTCGAGGAAACGCTTCGCTGTCAATCCGTGGAAATCCGGTTTTAGGTAAACAGCCAGTCCCTGCATACCTGTGCGAACAGTTCCGTCCGGCGCTGTATTTGTCAATGTCAGACAGAAGATTGCAATGATCACGATCAGAAGGATCAGTCCCGGCATAATGATCTTGGAGAATTTCTCAATTCCCTTCTCTACACCGCGAAATACGATCCATGCTGTCAGTGCAAGGAAGATCAGCATAAATACGATCGGCGCAATATCAGATGTAATAAAGGATGTGAAATACCCGTCTGCCGCAGCTTCTGTTCCATCAGAAACAATGTATACAAACAGATATTTTGTGATCCATCCGCCGATAACGGAATAATATGTCATGATCAGTACCGGAACGAGGAATGTCAAACGTCCCAGGAACTTCCACTTCGGATTAAGCTCTTCGAAAGCTTTCAATGCATTTTTCTTAGTCTTTCTTCCGATCGCAACATCTGTTGTCAGTAATACGAATCCAAAAGTCAGTACAAGTACAAGATAAACTAAGAGAAACAATCCGCCTCCGTCTTTCGCACAGAGATACGGGAATCTCCAGATATTACCAACACCTACAGCACTTCCGGCTGCCGCTAAGACGAATCCTATCGACCCGGAAAAGCTACTTCTTTTTTCTTTCATGTCAAAATCCCCACATTCATAAAGTTATTTAAAGGGTCTGAATATCAAGCCCAATAGCTATATTCTATACAAATTTCAGAGAAATGCAAATCGAAGAAGTTTCTTTATGCGAGATTTTCTACACCGGACGAGTTCTTTATAGTGATATGCTGATCCGCTTTTCTTTCGTAAATCAATATAACCCGTTGGAAGAAGACCTTCTGTACATCTTCAACCCGCTGGAGCTTCGTGATTTCACAATAGGGCTCTTGTGCGGTATCTCCAGTGCAGACCTTATGCCTTGCGCATTTAAATGCGTAGTCACCTTGAAACCACAGGAACACACAGAGAATTTCCGCCACCAGCTGCTTTTTACAAAGAAGGATCTGAAACGATTAGAGCAGTTAAATATGCTGTTGGTAGACAATAAGGAAAATTAACATATACTAGAAGGGTTCGGCATCTTGCCGAACCCTTCGTTTGCATCTGACATATTACCGCAAAACTACCGAGGACAAAATCATAAATCCTATAATTGATACCATCGTGTATACAGAAATCGCCGATGAGTAGAATTCTTTTTTCTCTTCCCCTTCAACATACAGCGGTACGATAAACGGTGGTGGCAGAATCAGCATAACGATGACGGAGATCAAGGTCAACGGCTCCGCAAAGATTCCCCCTAATGTCTTGAAGAATGCAAATACAAGTGCTGCCATGATTCCCTGTTGCACCAGACGAAGTACGATCACTTTGGAGATCTTCTTCCATGCAACTCCGATAAAGTTCATACGATATCCGATCACCACAAGGATCACTGCACTGGTCGGTGCCGCAATGAATTCACACACTCCACCGAGCACTGGACCGACGCTGCTGCTTTCAATCCATCCGCCGATTCCTGTCACACTGAGAACAACTCCTGTCAATACAGCAAGAAGTACCGGCGTTGACAAGATTCCTTTTATCACCTCTTTTGCTGTCTGGCGAGTACCTCCAACACCTTTGAGCATAGCAATATATACTGTAAAGATTGCAAGTACATGTCCGATATCCATCAATGCAAACTCTGTGATCTTATCACTTCCAAGCAGAATACCAAACAGTGCATACCCCAACATGCCTGCCTCGTATCCTGTCATAGTAAATGGAAAATAAGCATCGTTTTCCTTTACTAGTTTACATATAAGTTTTCCAACGAAGATTCCTCCGGCTGTCACCACAAAAAGTGTGATTGGAAATATCACCGTGTCCACTTTTATGCTTGCCCTGTAAAATGTGTAGAACAGTGAGATTGGCAGGGTAAAGTTCATTACCAATGTCTGAAATCCCTCAATCCCTTCCTCACTGATCAGTTTTTTCTCTCTGCAGATCATGCCGATGATAAGCATGATGATTACAGGTAAGATTACTTGTAGCAGATTCATTTTCTTTTTCCTCTCTTTTCCATTCCATTCTGATGTATCACACTTGATATTTTTCTATCACACACGTATGCTTCCGTTCACCCACCGGAGCATCTTTATCATAATTAATTCCAACCAGCAGAATCTCACCGCCAAAATCTTTGATTGCCGCCGGATAGTTTCGTTTCTTAATCTGTGCAATTGCTCCTTCCGCTGATTTATCCCACTTCATTTCAACTACTAATGCCGGAAGATTCGACGTTTTCTTTGGAAAATATACAATATCTGCATAGCCATTTCCTGAAGGAAGTTCTTCAAATTTCAGATAATAATCGCGATAACTGAAATATGCAAGCTTGATCACACTTCGTAATGCCTGCTCGTTATTATAGAAAAGAGCCGTTGTCTCCTCTGTATGGATCTTCTCAATCTGTGTTGCTACTGCATCTGCATTCATATGTACTGTATCCGAAATGATCTGGTCGCTTTCACGTACACGCTGAATTGTCTCGTTCCGTCTGACTCCCCTGATTGTCCTTGAGAATTCCCGCTTGATTTCTTCATTTGGAATATGCACTTTTTCCGTTTCTTTGTTATAAGCCAGATATCCCAGATGAATCAACAATGTCAGTACATCATCTTTCTCTCTGAATGTCACAAGATCATTCGAAAATCCGCTTGTATCAACTTCTACTTCAATACCACCGATCAGTTCAGCGATTGTCTTGGAAAGTCCATCATAGTCAAGACTAATATATTCCATCAGGCTCTCTGCTGCCGATGTCTGTGTCCAGTAAGAATCGAAATCATCATTTCTAAGTGCTTTCATTACAGAGTTCGGATTATAAATTGATTTTGCATTTGGGAATGAATATCCATCATACCATAACTTCATCTTCGAAAAATCTATTTGATATTCGCTGCACAGGTTCTTTACTTCCTGTTCTGTAAAACCTACATATGGCGCAAACTTTCTTGGTTTTACCATTGTAAATTCTTCGAAATCAGAAATCGCAGACTGTGAACCGTCTTTTTTGATCGGCAGAATTCCTGTCATATATACCGCTGCGAAAATCTTATCCGTTGTTCCACTATTTTTAAATAATGACCGTAAAAATAATAGATACTCTCTCTGGATTTCTGCGTTTCCACCATTCTCACGAATCGGCGCATCCCACTCATCGATAATCATAATGATTTTATTTTTTGTATAAGTCACCAGATTCGCCAACGTATCAAACAGTGCTTCTGCTTCTTTCACTTCCGGATAAATATCTAAAACTTCTTCTGTTATATTTCGTTTCACATAGGAGACTGCATCTTCCGGTGATGTCACACCAAGAACGCTCGCCATATCCAAATAGATCACATCGTACTGATTCAGATATTTTAAATATTCATCATCTTTTGCAATTCTAAGATCATCAAACAATTCCTTAGAATCACAAGTCTTATCATAATATGCACACAACATTTTGGCGGCAAAAGATTTTCCAAAACGCCGTGGTCTGCTGATACATGTCAGATTACGTGGTGTATTGATTGTTTGATTAATCAGACTTATCATTTCTGTTTTATCGACATAAACGTCATTTCTCATATTCGAAAAACCGCTGTTTCCCGGATTCAGATAACTTCCCATCTGTGCTTGCACCTCCCTTGCATGTTTTTATTTAAATTCTTATAACTTACTTGTTATCTTATATGTTTTCTTACTAATTATAGTAAATTTTTATTTATTTTACCATAACTTACGTGTTATCTTGTACGTTTTCTTGTCTTTTATCATTTTCTCTTGACAATTCTTTGAATTCCTATATAATTATCTATGGTAATTAACTTTGGTAACTATATAGGAGTTTTATTATGACAAATGAAAAAATCAAACGCATGCTTGATGCATGTTATCAGGCAAAACGAATTCGTGAGATGCTCCCTCCGCTGCCGGAAGGTATTGTGTCATCTCACATCCGCTATATGGATATGATCCAGAAACTTCAGAAACAGAAAGACCATGTAAAGGTTTCTGATCTAAGTGACGTTCTGAACATCCCACGCCCTGGTGTCACAAGAACGATAAAAGAGATGGAGAAAAAAGGATTGGTACAAAAGACAGCCTCCCCGGATGATGGACGTGTCACATACTTATCTTTGACAGATCATGGAAAGGAAATATCTGAAAAGTATAATGAGAATTATTTTAATGAGCTGACTCCTTATCTTGATGATATCTCAGATGCTGATGCTGACTGCATGGTTCAGACAATTCAAAAATTTTACGACATTATGTGTGAAAGGAGTGCTCAAAAATGACAGATAAAACTGCTGATTTTACACAAGGAAGTATTCTAAAGAAACTGGTTGCATTTATGATGCCTGTGCTTGGTGCACTGATCCTCCAGGCTGCGTATGGCGCGGTTGACCTGCTGGTCGTTGGAAGATTTGGTTCTACCTCCGGGCTTTCTGCGGTTTCTACCGGAAGCCAGGTTCTGAATCTGGTCACTTTCGTAGTTGTCCAGTTTGCTATGGGTATCACGGTTCTGATCGCGCGTTATCTCGGCGAAAAGAAACCGGAACAGATTGGTTCGGTTATTGGCGGTGCTGCGATTGTATTTACAGCGATTTCAGTTGGATTGTTCATTATTATGGTTTGTTTTGCGCATCCAATCGCAATCCTGATGCAGGCTCCTGCAGAAGCTGTAGAATTGACTGCTGTTTACATCCGTATCTGCGGCGGTGGAATCTTCTTTATCGTTGCCTACAACCTGCTTTCTGCGATTTTCCGTGGACTCGGAGACAGCAAGTCTCCTCTGCTTTTTGTACTTGTCGCATGCATCATAAATGTTTTCGGTGACCTGATACTTGTTGCAGGTTTCCACATGAACGCAGCCGGTGCCGCGATCGCAACTGTTTTCGCCCAGGCAGTCAGTGTTGTCTTCGCAGTAGTTCTTCTCATCAAAAAGAATCTGCCGTTTAAGATCACAAAGAAAGACTTCTGCCTGAATCCACACTGTAAGAAATTCCTCATCATCGGACTGCCTCTTGCTCTCCAGGAATTCCTGACACAGATGTCATTCCTCGCGCTCTGCGCCTTTGTCAACCGGCTCGGACTGGAGGCTTCTTCAGGTTACGGTGTTGCCTGCAAAATCGTAAACTTTGCAATGCTTGTACCTAGCGCACTCATGCAATCCATGGCTTCCTTTGTCTCTCAGAACGTCGGCGCCGGAAAAACAAAGCGTGCAAAGAAATCTATGTTCACCGGAATCGGAGTCGGTCTGGTTGTCGGATACTTTGTCTTCGTTCTTGTATTTCTTAAGGGAGATGTCCTGTCCGGATCCTTCTCCACGGATACCGCCGTAATCCAGAATGGATTTGCTTATCTGAAAGGATTCGCACCGGAAACGATTTTAACAGCCGTCCTCTTCAGCATGATCGGTTATTTTAATGGAAATGATAAGACGCTCTGGGTTATGACACAGGGACTCATTCAGACCCTTCTGGTCCGTCTGCCGATGGCATACATCATGAGTATCCAGCCAAATGCCAGCCTGACAAAGATCGGTCTTGCTGCCCCGGTTTCTACAGCGGTTGGAATTATGTTGAACGTTGGGTTTTATATTTATTTGAATCGAAAAAAGTAACCCCCTGCAACCGCTGCCACCGGCATTACAACTACGCAGGCGATTGCCCCGAAGATCATTGAGGCACAATTTTCAAACATGATTTTGGAATTCAGCAGGAGTTCAAACGAATATCCCTGCATCCGCAGATAGGAGAAAAGCAGAAGGGATTCACCCAGATATGCAAACAGAAGTGTGTTCACCGTTGTTCCGGTCACTTCTTTTCCTATCTGTATTCCACTGTGAATCAGTTCTTTAAAAGTCATATCTGCTTTATGGCTTTTCACTTCATAAACAGAGGTGGTAACTGTCAGCGCCATATCAAGAACAGCACCGAGAGTACTGAGAAGTATAACAGAGACAGCAACATTTCTCATACTGATATTCAGGTTCATATTATAATAAAATACATCCTCTCCTACCTGCTGTATCTCGTTAAGACCTCCCGCCTCACTTCTCCATACAACGATATATATAAAGAAAAACAGCAACAGCATTGTGAGCATAGTAGCCAGAAATGCACTCCATGTCTTTCTATTACTACCATTTTGATAGAACAACGTAATACAGGAAATGACAACACCAACACAAACCGTAACGAGAAGAACAGGAACTCCTGATGCCATAAGCCAGATTGCAAGACTTAGGATCAACAGATTTCCACACAGGGCGATAAGCGAAACAACACCTCTGTCTCCACCAACAACCATAATTAAAATCAGTAAAATCAATCCAAGTGTTATCAGCATTTTTCTTCTCCCTGCACCTTTCTTACTTTCTTCTGTCTATGAAACATTCCTGAGGCCTTCATCATCACAGAAGTAACCAAAATAGAAATCGGTATTGCCAGAACAATTCCTATACTTTCCACCAGGAATCTGCACAATTCACATGGAATGTGCAGCTTTATAATAGTAATTAAACTCACATCATTATTCATTCGAATCAGACACATTGGAATCAGTCCACAGCCAAAGACAAACAGCAGCACATTTATCATTGTTCCCATAATGTCATATCCAATTTCTCTTCCTGATTTAAATAGTTCCAAAAATGTCACTTCCGGCTTCTTTTCAACAATTTCACTCAAGGATGCAGCAATGGCAACCGCCACATCCATGATTGCTCCCAATCCTGAAATCAGGATTTCTGCATGGAAAATTTCATCCGGATTGTCAATGCTTCCAAGATACTCCATGGTCGAATAATCAAGATCTTCTGCATGATGAATTACAACATCAAAGATTCCCATGATCATTACAAGAACAATCAATGTTGTAAAAAGTGCTGCCCATGTCTTTTTATGAATCCCATTCAATCCAACCAATGTAATAACCGCAAAAAGGATCACCAGCCTGCTGCACATTTCCAGCACATTTGATGTATCTCCCGCTTTCCAAAAACCAATTGCAAAAACAGCAACATTGAAAATAACGGTCACTATCGTAAGCGCACCCTGTCTTCCTGCAATGGTAATTAATACAAACATTAAGAATCCTACAAGTATCATAAGCTCTGTATCTCGTTTCAGTCCGCGAATTCCAGAACCCATTCTCTTGCTTGTTCCATTGAGCAGGACCTTATCTCCTCTATGATATGGCCGTTTCATCATTCCGGTATACGTGTACTCATTCGTAAAACTTATTGTCTTTCCCTTGTTTTCTCCATTTAGGATTACTCCCTGGATATTCTGCTTATATTTTTTCTCCTTCGTTCCTCTGGTTCCTGTCTCTTCTCCTGACACACTGGTTTCTACCTTTGTCAGTTTTGCAATCGGAGTGCTGTACAGCCATGCATCATTTGCAACAAATATAATAACCAGAAGATATAAAACGCCAAAAACACAATATAGCTTTCCTTTTCGGCTCTTTTTTATAAATTCAATTACCAGTTTTCCAGTATTTTTCACAGTCTGTTTTCACTCTTTTCTTCACTTCTCTACTTTTTACTTTATTTTCATCTCGAATCTATCAAAAATCTTTTTTATTTTAGCGCAAAAAAATATATTGTCAAGATGAATTTGAAAATGATTTTCATGTTTAAAAAATAGAGCCTCTGATTTAAAAATTCAAAGACTCTATTTTCTCATATGATTTTTCAATAATTTAAACTGCTGTTAAATGTATTTGCATTCCATGATATTCTCCCGGTATAACTGCAATTGGAAAACCTACATTCATCAATGCATTTCCACTATAGACTTTATTATCTTTTTCACACCGATACATCCGCTTTGGATTCAATCCTTTACATTTCACATAATTTACCGGTGCATTTGCATGAGTTGTCAGGGTAACAATATTTAACAAACTTTCACTTTTATCTTCTGTTGTAAATTCCCATGCTGCAAATTCATGATTTGTGTTTGGATTATGCAGGCGGTAATATAAACCATTATGAATCAGATTCCAGTATTTTTTGTAATCTTTAATCTGCTCTTTCACAGCTTCTTTTTCTGCATCAGACAATAAGTTTAAGTCTAATTCATAACCAAAACTTCCAGCCATTGCCACAACACTTCTTGTCTGAATCGTAGTCACTCTTCCGGTCTGATGATTCGGTACTGCTGAGACATGAGATCCTACTGCTGAAATTGGATATCCAAAAGAAGTTCCATGTTGAATCTGGATTCTTTCGATCGCATCTGTATCATCACTGCACCAGATCTGCGGAGTATAATATAACATTCCGGCATCAAATCTTCCACCGCCTCCACTGCATCCTTCAATCAAAAGTTCAGGATATCTCTGATTCAGTCGTTCCAGGAAATCATATACCCCCAACACATACTCATACATAATCTTACCATAGTTCTGTTGTTGTTCTACTGCTGTATATACGTCACAGATACTTCGGTTCATATCCATCTTTATATATGCTATATTCGCTGAATCAATTACTTTTGAAATAGAATTGAAAATGTAATCGACGACTTCTTTTCTTGAAAAATCTAAAACAAGCTGATTTCTTCCGCGTACCGGTCGACGTCCTGGAATCACATACGCCCAGTCCGGATGCTCACGGTACAGATCACTGTCTTCGTTTACCATCTCTGGTTCGATCCAAAGGCCAAATTTCATCCCCATTGCATTGATCTTATCTGCTGTTTCAGACAATGGACCACCCATTTTCTCTTCATTAACAACCCAGTCTCCCAGTCCACTGTTATCTGTATCTCTGCTACCAAACCAGCCGTCATCCAGAACCAGCATCTCTACACCAAGCTCTGCTGCCTGTTTTGCAATCTCTACAATCTTATCTCCGTTAAAATCCATATAGGTTGCTTCCCAGTTATTTATAAGAACCGGTCTTCTTGCTGTTTTATACTGTCCGCGGCATATATGATAACGGATCAGTTTATGATAAATGTGAGACAATGCTGTAAGTCCATTCTCTGAATATGCCATAGCAACTTCCGGCGTATAGAATGCTTTTCCGGGTTCGAGCGGATATTCAAACATTTCATCCAACAGTCCTATTTGCATCCTGGTCTGTCCAAACTGATCTTTTTCCACTTCACATTTAAAGTTACCACTGTAAAGCATAGACATTCCATAACATGCGCCAAAATCTTCCGTTGTTTCTTTCTCTGCCAGAATAAAAAATGGATTCTGCTGATGACTGGACGTTCCTCTTCTGCTGCCAAAACTCTGATTTCCATAAATCACCGGAATTCTCTCTTCCATACGCTCCATTGCATGACGTCCATGGAAATGAAGAAGTTCGAAATCTCCTGTCAGGAAATCCATTCCTGCACTATATGCTTTCGTCAAATAAATTGGATTTTCTCCATTGTTTTTCACAATAACACTTCTTGTAATCACATCCAGTTCAGGAAGTACACCATAACACAGCGTCACCTCAAGTCCCAGCAATGAATCTTCCAAAACAACATTTACTGTATACGCACCGTCTGCCTTCTCCACATATACTGCCGGGAGTCCGGGAATACTATATTTTCCTTCTGTCACAGAATGACTCTTATATCTCAGATCTACACCATACACACCCTGCTCATTCTTCGCATTAAAAGCCGGGCTTCGAAAATCTCCATTTCCATAACATGGATACTCCTGTGGAAATGTATCCATAGAAAATGTTCTGTCACTGCCCGCATCGTATGGATTTCCTGAAAATCCTCTATCATATGCTGTCAGCAGACTGCTCATATCTCCCTCTGTTTTTGGACCATAATACAAGTGAAGCAAAAATCCATGCTCTGCGATTCCCATTTGATATGTTGTATGTTTTGTATGTAATGTTATAAGTTCCATCAAACTTGCCCTTTCTATTCCTTTATTTTCCTCCTGTCATAGCTACACCTTCAATGAACTGTTTCTGGAAAATCAGATACAAGATTACCATTGGAAGCATTGCGAATAAGGAACCGGCCATCAATACCGGATAATTTGTACTAAACTGTCCATTCAGGCTGGAAAGTCCTGCCGATAATGTCGTCGAATTAATATTTGTATTTACGATCAATGGCCACATCAAATCAGTATAAGCAAACACTGCTGTAAATACCGAAAGTGCCGCGAGGGAAGATTTCGTCAGTGGAAACAGTACTTTCGTAAATGTCTGCCAACGGTTACATCCATCCAGATATGCCGCTTCTGCTATCTCATCCGGGATTCCCATATAAGCCTGTCTCAGGAAAAATGTTCCAAATGCACTGACAATTCCAGGAAAAACTAATGCGAACACCGTATCTGTCATTCCCATTTTCGCAATCATCTGATACTGTGGAATGATAAAGATCTGTCCCGGAATCATCTGCTGTACAATAACCAGAGTAAAAAGGAAATTCTTTCCTTTAAAATTCAATTTTGCGAATGCATATCCAGCCATAGAACAAAATACAACTGCACATAATACTCGGATCAAAATCATCAATCCAGTATTCAGGTAGAGATTACCAAAAGGTAATAAATCCAGAACTTTTGTGAATGAACTAAAATTCCAATTGGTCGGTAAAAGTGTCGGTGGAACCCGAAGTACTTCTTCATTCGTCTTAAATGCTGTCAGAATCATCCATATAAATGGAAAAATCATTATGATAGATCCCAGGATCAAAGCAGCATAAACAAATATATTTGACATTTTCTTGCTTTTCTGCATACTGCGCCTCCTATACCTCGTAATTAACCCATTTCTTCTGTCCGATGAACTGTATTGCTGTTATTATTCCAATCAGGAGCACTGTCCAGATTACAATTGCTGATGCATAACCACGGTTTCCGGAAATAAAGGATTCACGATAGAATAAATAAATCAATGATTGTGATTTGCTCAGTGCAGGATTTCCTTCTCCTACCATCATGTATAACAAATCATATACTTTAAGAGATGCCATCAATCTCATAATCAATACAACGAATAATGTCGGTGAAACCATTGGCATGGTAATGTAACGAAACTGCTGAAACTTCGTACAGCCATCCAGACTGGCCGCTTCATAATAGCTTTTTGAGATATTCTGAATTCCTGAAAGCAATAAGACTGCATCGTATCCAAGAGCGCTCCAGATTGCTACAATTGCCACTGTAAAAATAACTACATTGGGATTTGTCGTCCAATTAATATTTGTATGAAAGATTGTATTGATGATTCCATAATCTGAGTTAAACATCCACTTCCAAACCATTGCTACCGCGGCCGGAGATACAACCATTGGAAGGAAAAAAATGGCACGGAATACAACCTTACCTTTAATCTTTGAGTTCAAAAGAACTGCTATGATCAATGCCAGAAGCACACCTCCTGGAACTGTCAGGATACAGAAAAGTAATGTGTTCCATGTTGCTCTCCAGAATTCCGGGCTTGAAAACATTTTTATATAGTTTGCAAGTCCTACAAATTTTGTTCCGCCAAAGACTTTTTTCGATGAGAAACTTAAAATAATTGTCTCTACAAATGGATATACATTTAATATGATTAATCCAAGAATCGTTGGGGCTATCATCAGATAACCCCATTTATGATCCTGGTCTAACCTCGATTTTTTCTTCATCAGGCTCTACCTCCAAGCTTGTCTATTCTTCTGCAATTGCTTCCGTAACAATATCCTGCATATTCTGAATTCCATCATCGACTGACATATTTCCTGCATAAATATCAAGTACTGCCTGCTCTACCTTCGGCTCCCATGATGGTCTTGACGGATTGTTCACGTATTTCACACTGTAATCAAACATCGGAATAATATTCTCCGGATGAATGTCATATCCATTCTCTGCAAATGTATTCACCCATGTGTCTTCCAATCCGTTATATGCCGGAATTGCAACACCTGATTCTCCCTGGATTCTCTGTCCTTCTTCTGATGCAAGGAACTTCAGGAAATCCATTGCAGTATCCTTATTCTTCCCTTCTGCTGCTGTTGCATAAGATACACTGTTAGAGATCACCGCACGTCCGTCACCACTTTCTGGATTCGGGCATTTAGGTAAAACTGCTACATCCCATTTTCCATTCATATCCGTGTATGTTGAGCAAAAATTTGCCAAATCCCAGCTTCCGGCAAAGAACATTGCACCCTGTCCTGAGAAAAACTGCTCTGTTGCACTTGTATTTGCAAACTGTTCCTGTGTCGGGCACCAGTCATTATTCTGAAGATTTACATAAAATTTAATTGCATCACTTGTTGCTTTCTCTGTATATTCTGCTTTTGTTCCATCCTCGTTCAGAATTTCTCCACCATTCTGATATACAAAGTTCCAATATCCAATCTGATCATGAGCATATGCCATATATCCGTATTTTCCTGTCTGCTCATAGATTTTCTCGGAAGCCTCTGTCAGATTATCCCATGTCCATGTATCATCCGGATATGCAACACCAGCCTGATCAAAAATCTCTTTATTGTATACTAAAACCACAAGATCTTTGTCTTTTGGAACTCCATAGATATTTCCGTCACTACCCTCAGCATTTGCGATAGAAATATCGGAAAAGCTGCTTGCATCTATAATATCTGAACAATCTGCAAGAATTCCATTATCTGCATATTTGTACATCTGATTAGAATGCATCCAGAAAATATCCGGCATAGAATTACTTGTTGCAGAAGCTTCCAGCTTTGTCCAGTACTCATCCCATCCTGTTGCCTGTACCTCAATTTTCACATCCGGATGCTCTTCCATATAAGCTTCTGTCAGTTTCTCCATACCTGCTTTCTGACCTGCGTCCCAGATTTGAAAAACAAGCTTTCCATCTCCATTGGATTCATTTCCACTGCTTCCGCATGCTGTTAGTCCCATTACAAGTGCACCTGCCATTACAAGTGCTGCATTTCTTCTCATATTCTTTCTCTCCATGATAACCTCCCATATTTTCTGTTCACTTTGATAACTGGCCAAATTATCTTTTCTCTTTACATAAGATATTATAATATATCTTAATGAGTACCAAAATGCACTCATATGAACTGTTTTATGCCAATATGTGTATTATTTATTATTATTTGTTGATTCTATATCACATTATGGTATATAGTAGTTACAGAACCTATTTTTATTCCTGCTAAACAGCGATAGAAAGACGAGGAGATTTTTATGTCAGATGCTACACTATTCCATTTTTTCCAGAATCAATATTTTATTGATCTCTGTCTGTATCAATATGGCTATGAACAATGTACACCGCTTTCTTCTTTCGGTCCTTTTATTCGGAATCACTATCTTTTTCATTATGTGATTTCCGGAAGCGGAACATTAGTTGCTACAGACTCCACCGGGACTGATCAGACTTACCATGTCCGTAGCGGACAGGGTTTTATGATTTTTCCTGGACAAAACACACATTATTTTGCCGACAAAGACCATCCCTGGGAATATACATGGATTGAATTTGACGGTGTTCGTGTTGAAGAAATCCTGACAAATTGTGGAATCAATATTTTACACCCTATTTATCACGCCTCAGACCGTGCTCTTTCTGCCAAGTTAAAAGACAAGATATTGGAGATGACATTTTCTGAAGAGCCTGTATCATCTTTTGGAATGATTGCAAAATTATACGAATGTATGGATTATATGATACGTTCCTCTAAAGACCGAAGACTGATTTCAGGAGAACGCATTTCCGATTCTTACATTAAAGAAGCTGTACATTTCATCGAGCAAAACTTCCATAATGATATTACCGTAGAGGATATTGCTGCGTTTTGCAATATCAGCAGAAGTTATCTCAGCCGATTGTTAAAAAAACATACCGGACAGAGCCCACAGCAGCTGTTGCTCAGCTACCGTATGTCCAAAGCAGCTCAGCTGCTACAGCTGACCGACTTATCCATTCACGATATTGGAAAAGCAGTTGGTTATCCAAATCAGCTTCACTTTTCAAGGGCTTTTAAGAATACTTATAAAGTATCTCCATCACAATGGAGAAAAGAAAACAGGACAGCACGCTGACGCGCACTGCCCTGTTCTTCTTTTCTCTATTCTATTTTGCTTCTCCCTCCGGGAAAATAATCTTATTCACGAAGAAGAATACCACCATCGATACTCCTCCGTTCAGCACGGTTGTTCCGATATTGTAAAGCCATCCTGGTACAAACATTCCAGCAACTGCAACCCAGATACAATTGATTGAGTTTACAATACAGGTAACAATACAGAATGCAATCAGATACCAGAAAGCCTGATACCAGATCTTTCCTTTGCTGCGGAACACAAAGCTTCTCTGAATCGGGAAATTAATACATTCACCGACAAGCATTGCGATCATATATGCACAGAAGTACGGAAGACCGCCATGTGCTGCATCATATCCGATAATGTTCCATTTAAATGTCTCACCGAATAATGTAATGTCGATTCCCGGAAATCCGAAATCAATATTCGGAAGTCCTGCAAATGCCAGCGGCAAAAACAGCAGCATCACATATTTAAGTACAGTGATCAGATTACTGACGATTACGAACAATCCGCCTTCTCTTATCCATTTTGAAGCGCTCGGATGTTTCTCTGCAAAACGATTCCATATGTTGTTTGACTTATCCATTCTACATTCTCCATTCTTCTAAGATTCTAGATTCTCTTGTCCTTTCTCGGACTTCGTATCTATATCCTAACATGGATTTCCTTCCCATCTCCTGCACTTACATAACCTGCACTTTTTCTGCATAAACTGTAAACTTAATTTCCCTGCTCCTCCTTGATCGGAATCAGGATTTTCAGATCAAACCAGTTTTCTTTTGTATCGATCGTGACTGCTCCACCGTATTTGTTTACTGTATAACGGATACTCTTCATTCCGTATCCATGATACTTTTTATCTTTCTTTGTCGTTGCAATATTCCCATCCTGATACTGCAGTTTTTCCTCACAGTAATTCTCAAACTTGAGAATCAAAAATGCCTTCTGTCTGGACACTGTAACATGGATCAGTCGCTTCTCCTTGTCCGGTATCTTCATCTCGCATTCAATCGCATTATCGAGCGCATTCCCAAAGATACTGCAGATGTCCATAACGTCCATAAAATCTAACAATGTTCCATCTGCCACACAGGTAAATGTGATTCCATTCTTATTACAGTACAGACTTTTACTTGTCAGCACGGTATCAAGAACCTTATTTCCTGTTTTATTCTGTGCTTCATATTGACGGATCTCTGCTTCCATCTGATCCAGAAAGGCTTCTCTTTTCTGAGGATCTTCCTCACTTCTCAATACTGCAATCTGGTGTTTCAGATCATGATATTTATAATTGATCAGCTCAATGCTTTCTTTTGACTGCATATACTGTGTGTATTGATTCTGAAGTACATTCTGAACTGCTTCAAGCTCTTTTCTTGCCCGCATCTCACAGCACTGCATAAGATGCGCATACAGAATTGCAATTCCGGCAAGATCTACGATTGTACGGATATTTGCTATCTCAAATGAATACCTTCCGGAAAATGGAGTATTGATTGTAAGATAGCTAATATTACTGACAGCGAAAACAGATATTGCAATCAAAAGTGCTGATAAGCATTCTTTCCAACCTATCTCCATCTGTCCATCTTCCGGGAAATGTACATGCAAGAGCTTGAACAAGATCACGCTGATTATTCCATATCCGAGAATAAGAGCTGCCCATTCTTTCCACCACATGCCATTAGGTGCTATACCAAAATAGCAGGCAATCTGCCATTCAATCGATGCCATAAACTCAGCCACAACAAATGCAATCAGCACGAAATATACTGCGTCTGTTATTTCGATTGCGCAGGAAGCATAAATGAAAAGTAACATAAGGAACACGGCCCCGATCATGCACGGAAGCCAGAAGAACAGACTGACATCTTCCGTCAGAACCATGAATCCACTCTGCACAACAAGCATTACTGCCATAATGATTCCTGTCTTCACTTTTGAAAATCTCTTTTGAAACGGCAGGATAAATATCATACATGCCATCCACTCTGCGATTGCCGAATAGAGTCTTGGGATATCCGGCATCAGATGATCGATCATTTTATCACCTCTCCCCAATATCTGGTCAAAGCTTCCATGAATTCTTTTTTACGTGCACGGCTTAACACCAGTTCTTCACCTTTCACAACTGCACAGCTGTCCTGGATCCGGTCTACGTGCTGCAGATTGATCAGATATCCTTTATTCCCTCTACAGAAATTCATTCCCGAAAGCTTTTCATCCATCTCTTTCATTTTCCCTGTTGTCTCATAATCTCCAAGAATCGTGTGAAGGATCAATGTATGCCCCTGACTTTCTATATAGTAAATATTTGCGATGTTAATACGCACCATACCGCCTTTTATATTTACCATAATGACCTTTGCCTCTCGCTTTTTCATGCGTTCGATCGCACGGTTCAGTCTCTGTGAAAATGCGAAATAAGATACTGGCTTTAATACATAATCCAGTGCATCTACCGCATAGCCTCTGATCGCATACTGTGCCATGTTCGTAATAAAGATAATCACAACTTCACTGTCCATCTTGCGAATCTCTTCCGCAGCAGACATTCCGTCCATGAATTTCATCTCAACATCCATAAGGATAATATCAAATTGGGACTTGTATTTATTTACAATCTGGTCTCCGTCTGAATAGATTGTGATGTCGAATGCTTCGTGGTTTTCTGCCTCATATTGATGCAGAAATTCTTCCAGCTGTTTTGCATACATTGCTTCATCTTCTACAATCGCAATTTTGATCATTGGAATCCTCTCCTCATATGTTTTCTGTAGTCCTGTGTTCTATGATTTACCTTCTCTTATAATAAAGGAATTCTTAATCTGTCACAAGTCATATAATGAGATTTTCCTAGTCTCTGTTGATTGCCGCTTTAATCAGATGTGCTGTACCTTTGATTCTGTGTCCGTTTGCCATCTCTGTCAATGCCTCAGCCATTTTCATCGTCACAATACCGCCTGTCATTTTCGCATATCCACGAATTGGCATATTGTAGTTAAATAAGACGTTCAGGTTCGGTTTTCCCTTCCAGTCACTGATCTTCAAAAGCAGTTTCAGTACAGCGCA
>ERZ870043.6-NODE-6-length-35000-cov-4.573376_pt1 | contig 35000 bp, 30 predicted proteins | sample MGYA00521102_ERZ870043 | MGnify/ENA primary metagenome ERZ870043 (study PRJEB32232, sample SAMN07284962) | human gut metagenome | biome: human-associated habitat; material: feces | host: Homo sapiens | place: Tanzania | collected 2014-01-26 ...
ACGCAAGGCTCCTTATCAGCCAGCTCTAAAATAACATTTCTCTGTGCCTCATACACCATGTCTTCTACTGATTTTCCCGTGATATCACGTCCGGCAAATGCATAAGCAAACAAACCTCTTTTCGGAGATAATTCTGCATTTTCCTGAATATATTCCGGCGATAACCCGGACTTTTCTGCAATCTCATTAACAACATTTTTATCATAATAAGCAATTCCAAGTTTCTTCGCTACTTCTTCTCCGATAAAACGTCCGCCACTTCCAAATTCTCTGCTGATTGTAATGATTCTTTTTGCCATCTCTGCTTCCTCCTTAACTTAAAACATCAACTTTATTTTTTTTGATTTTCTTCAAGAATATATATCCCACAAAGCATGAGACTATTTCAGTAATCGGAAATGCCCACCAGATTAATGTGACTCCCATCTGACCATTTCTGACAAATATCGAAAAAATTCCAGCCAATGGTAAGATGATAATAAGCTGTCTCAAAAGCGAAATAACCAGCGATTCCATACCACCGTCCAACGCCTGATAAATTCCCTGATAAGCAACATTGATTCCGGCAAACAGAAAGCTGACTGAGATTACTCGCATTGCTCCGATAAAATATTCTCTTGACTGCCCTGCATTAAACAGCGTTGCAAATACCCCAGGAAAAATCTCTGTAATGGCAATTCCAAAAATCATTAATGCAATCGTATAGATCAGACCGTATTTGATGCCATCCCGAATTCTCTTCTTGTTCCTCATTCCATAAGCAAATGCAAGGATTGGAGTGATCGCATCTCGCAGACCAAATGCAAGGAAGAGAACAAACTGCTGCACCTTATAGAATAATCCATAGGCTGTCTGTGCTGACGGATTAAACTTCAGAATCAGATTCATCACATAAACCATAATAGACATCAATGCCTGTGCAATAATCGCCGGAAGTCCGATCGCATAGATTTCTTTTATAACACCGCCATCCGGCTTCATGTATTTTACATCATGTTTAAACTCTCTATTCAGTTTTATATGGAAAATGAACAGCAATACTGCGGACGCCACCTGACCAATTACTGTTGCGTAGGCTGCACCTTTCACTCCCATTTCCGGGCAAGGTCCAATACCATAGATCATGATCGGATCAAGAATAATATTTACAACTGCTCCGACCACCTGACCGATTGTAGAATAAAGGGAGCGTCCTGTTGCCTGTAATAATTTTTCGAATAAAGAAAAGAAAATAATTCCAAAAGAAATCACGCAACATATCCGTAAATAACTGACTCCCATCTCAAGTACTTCTGCATCTACTGTCTGAGATGAAATGTATGCTTTCACTCCAAAGATACCAAACAGTAAGCAGACCACATAAATGATCACTCCAAGAAACAGACTGTTTCCTGCTACCTTTGCTGCTTTTTTACTGTTTCCCTGTCCAAGTGTCCTTGCAAGAAGTGCATTGGTTCCTACACCTGTTCCACTTCCAACTGCAACCATAAGCATCTGAACCGGAAAATACCAAAGTCAGAGCATTTAATGCTGCTTCACTGCCCACTCTCATATTTCCTACAAATGCACTGTCTACAATGTTATAGACTGCCTGCAATGCCATGGATAAGATCATCGGGATTCCCATCTGGACCATCAGCTTATTCACCGGCATATCCTTCATTTTGTTGCTTTCCGCCATTTTGTTTTAACTCCTCTCTTTTCTGCACAAAAAAAGTGCGCACCTTGTCTTATAAGCTGGACTTACGCTGACAGGCTACACACTTTTTCATGGCGATATTCTATTTTAACAAAAGAAAACGAGTAGCAGGTAAACTGGATTTACGCTTACTTGCTACTCGTTTGTAGTTATTATATTTCCTGTTTTATTAAAAGTCAAACAGAATTTTCATATAAGACCCATTTGTATACTCCTATATTTATATTATTTTTTCAAATATTGTTTTTCCTCTGGCAGCCATACAATCTTCTCCAGCATCTTCTCATAAGGCTCATTCTCGTATGGAAGGTTCATGAAATCTAATATTTTCATTCCTGGAAACCATTGCTCACAATATACAGGAATAACATGCTCTGGCACAATACCAATAATATCCTGACCGAGCAGTCTGTCAGTAATTCCCTTTGCTTCATATAAATAAACAGCTGTTCCACTATCCCGCAGAACATTATAGAATTTAATTGCTTCAACAGATCTCGACCATGACTTTCCGGCAACCGCAAGATAGTATCCATTTTCATTATGATGTACATACAATCCAACATGTGTTGAATTGCCACCTCTGCATACTTCCCATGGATGACCTCCATGCCGTTGTAAGTCATTCAACCAGTCTGCAAATTCTGTGGGTGAATCGCCATCTATTTCTGACAATCCATTATCCCTGCCATCTGCCATTTTGTAATACTGTTCCTTGGCTGTTAAACCTTCCAGATGCTCATACTTATTTGCCTTGTATCCCATTGAGCAAAACTCATAAAATCTTTCTGCTGTCATCTCATCAAGATAACTTCCCACAGGCTTGTTGCCATGCTGCTCTGATATATAAGATACAAATTTCTTAACCTCCGCATCTGTAATATCTGACAGGTAAGAATCTTTTCGTTCAGGAAATATATCCCAGTAATCTTTTCTTGATATTGTACCTGTTCTCTGTCTGGCATTCAGATTATTATTCACTTCATCATTATAGGTTTCTTCCTGCATTTGAGCAATACATTTCTTAACTGCATCCTGCATCCATACAAATAGTTCTTCAACATTGTACTCATATGAAGAGTGCGCTTCCAGAATCCTGGACTGATAGATTAGCTCTCTTCCAAGAAACATTGCCCTGTAATCATTCCGTTCTATTGTCACAAGATGATACCAGCTTATTTCGTCCGGATATTCATCATGCCACATTTTTTCAAACTCTTCATAATCCTCTATGACCTCTTCATCCTTTAGCCTTTCGTAGTCGTCATAATCTTCTATGGTTCCACGTTCTGCTTTCAGCCATAGTTCTCTTCGGTTATCTTCTCCACAAGGCTCAACAGCCTCTAATATTGCATATACCTTGTCAATAGCTTCTAATGTTTTTTTGTCAAATACAAATTTTCCGTCTTTTAACACAAAAATCCAATGATTCACTTTTGGTGCCTTAATTGTTATTTCACTCATTCTTTCCTGCCTCCTTTCCAACGGTACGTTCAGAGTCTTTGATTCTCACTCTAATTTCCACTTATATTTATCATAAAAAGAAAAACAGAGCTAACATCATTTTCACAATGCCGCTCTGCAAAAGTTAAACTTTTTCTATGTGCTATATATTCTACACAGTCTTAAACCAGTTGTCAACAACCAATTTTAGAAAATCAAAAGTACCTTTAATCATAGGGTTTGTATTATAATAGCTATAATTTCTATCAGAAAAGAAGCCCTCGTACTCATGTACTGAAGACTTCTTCATTCCTTTTACTATTTCTATCCTCTAACCAGCTCTCTCAGCTTACCCAGATCATCCTTATCCGGATGTGATAATGCCCGGTCAAAGTTTGCGATCAACAGATCAAGATTCGGCATATGATCCGGCTGTTCTTTCATTTTCACATAACGGTCTCTCACGGCTTGCGGCATCTTTCCCTGACACATATACTCACCAACTACCTGATTGCTTTCATCCATAGAACTCTTAACATTATTCAGAACCTTCTGGAAATATGCTTCACTCTCACCAAATCCGGCTGTTCCAAACAGAAAGACTTTTTTATTCTTTATCTTCTGCAATAATTCCAATGCGGATTTGTCTGCATTTCCCTGATCTGTCCAGAAACCAATATAAAGCTTTTCTGATACCGGTTCTTCGATTTCGCTTGTTCCGAAATAATCACAATTCTCCTGCGGCAATGCATCACGGATCACATTTGCCAGCTCTGCTGTATTTCCTGTTTTGCTGCTGAATATGATTGAATATCTTTCTTCTTTCATACTACGATATTCCTTCTTTCTAAACCAAATTCGTTCTAGAATAATATCCGCAGAATCCTTATTTCTGCTTGATTTCCATAATAACAGTTTTTCCAGCCTGAACTTCTCCCTCTTCGCATACAAGTTCTTTCCCTTCAAGGCTTGTACCGATGACGATCGGTGTGATGGAATTACGTCCTGTCTCTTTGATAAACTCAAGGTCTGCTTCTGCAAGAAGATCTCCTGCTTTTACCTTGTCTCCTTCTTTCACATGGATCTGGAAACATTTTCCATTCAGTGCGACTGTCTCAAGGCCTACATGTATTACAACTTCTACTCCGTTATCGGATGTAACAGCGTAAATGTGACCTGTCTCTGCTACTTTTGATACAGTTCCGTCAACCGGGCTTACAACCTCACCTTCTGTCGGAACGATTGCGATTCCGTCTCCAAGAATCTTCTCTATAAAAATAGGATCCGGCACTTCTGTGATTGCAACTGCTGTACCGGTCATAGGTGCTAAAATTGTTTCAACTACTTTTTCCTGATTGCTCATATCTAATTCCTCCTTAGACATCTTTTATCCACTCATTACTTCTATTACCAAGTGAAAATTATAGTCACTGTTTCTGCGAATTTCAATCCCATTTTCTGATTTATTTAGGAATTCTATGTTTTGCATATTTTTCCACGCTAGTATCGTTTCTTCTTATTCATAATGATCAGTAAATCTCTACAAAAGTCTTATAGAAATCATATACCTTACCGTCTTCCTGTGCGCAAAGAAGGAATCGGCTGATCACATCCCCTGTTTTATAGTGTTGCTGCAAATATTCTACATGTTTCTGCAGGTCATTTGGATAATTCTCAGTGACTTCTTCTTTCATAAGAAATGTCATATATCTGCCGCCATGCTTACGCCAGATAATGTGTGACTCATCAAATACATTGCCTGCATCCGGCAACACAGTCAGGCCACGTTGTTCCTGCTGTAATGTGTCCGTATGCTGCACACGGGAATAAAGATACGGATCTCCAATATATTGGAGCAACTTCTTCTGCTCGATCAATTCAAAAGAGACAATGCACTCCGTATCGATCTCTGTTTCCTGATAAGGCGTCTGTCTCAATTTCTCCAACGTCTTCACCGCCTCAATATGCCTTTGCAGTTTTTTCATTCGAAGTCTTAGCAGTTCCTGTTCCTGTTCAAGCTCCGATAACTTCTGTTCAAACAGATTTGCCTGTTGTTTCGGTGTATTGGATTTCATCTCCCGGATCTGCTTTAACTGAAGTCCGAGATTTTTATAAAAGATCACATCAGAAATTGTCATCAGATCTTCTACCGCATACTCCCGATAATGACTTGTCTCCCCTTTGTTCGGCGATAGAACCTGCATCTCTTCCCAATAGCGCAATGTAGATGCGGGAATGTCAAAGAAATGGGATATCTCTCCTATTTGAAAATCCAAAGCTATATTTTCCACCTCCTCTTGATGATTAGATAATCTTTTTCTCTTCATCGTTCATGAAGATACCGACATCTTGATACTGATATTTTAGCAATCTTTTTATTGACCTTCAAGTACCTTTAAGGTTTATTCTATACTAAGAAATTTTGCTTGGCTCTGAACAGTCACAAAAATTCAAAAAACAAGGAGGCTTCCCAATGGAAAAAACTCTTATTTTTCGTTCGGTAGATGAGATTCGATTAAAGAAATTATTACGCTTTATCATTCCAACTTATCTCACCTCATTATTTACTACTGTTTATACGATCGTTGACGGAATCTTTGTTTCCGCTTATGTTGGAACAAATGCACTTGCCGCGATCAATGTTGTCTATCCGCTTGTAAATATTCTGTACGGTATCGCACTTGCCTTCGCTACAGGCGGAAGTGCTCTTGCCGCGCTTCATATCGGTGGAAAGAGAAATGACGAAGCCAGCCGGACTTTCTCGGTAAGCATGACTGCTGCCATTGTCATCGGTGCTCTTGTCTCTGCGCTTATTCTTTTCCGGTTGCCGGTCATCCTGCAGATGCTTGGTGCAACCCCATTGTTGCTGATCGACTGTAAAGCTTATATCTACTGGTGGCTGTTCGGTGCTCCGATCGTAGTTGGAAAAGAGATGTTCACTTATTTCATCCGTGTTGACGGCTCTCCGACGTACAGTTTTCTGACGGCACTTTCCGGAGGAATCTTTAATATTATTTTCGATTACATTTTTATCGGACAGCTTCATATGGGAATCACAGGTGCCGCACTTGCAACCTTCCTTGGCCTTCTGCTTTCTTTCGTGATGGGAGTGGTTTACTTTGTAACACATCCAAACTTCCTTCATTTTACATTCCGCGGACTGTCCATAAAGGAAGCATTTCATAGCATGGTCAATGGAACTTCTGAATTCGTAAATCAGCTTGCGATTGCGATCACAACCGTTGTCTTCAACCGAAGTGCCTTACTCTTCGCCGGAGAAGACGGCGTTGCTGCTGTTTCGATCATCATGTACCTGCAGTTCTTATGTATCGGAATTTATTTCGGATTTTCTATGGGACTCTCAACACCACTGGGATATGCTTACGGAGACAGGAATTTCTCTGTCTGCCGTGTTTTAGAGAAGTACGCTTATCGCTTCTTTGCGATTGCACCGATCATTCTCTACGGATGCACTTATCTGCTGGCACCAATCGGGGTACGTTTCTTTGCATCTCCCGGCAGCACAGTCTTTGACATGGCAGTTTCCGGACTGCGCTTATATGGACTCGGATTCTTATTTTCAGGAATCAATATCTTTGCGTCGATCCGTATGATGACATATGGCAAAGGATATATCTCAGGAATAATTACCTTCCTGCGTTCCTTCGCGCTGCTGCTTCTGTTCCTGACAGTTCTTCCGAGGTTTCTGGAATTAAATGGAATCTGGCTGGCAGTTCCGGCAGCTGAGATATTAACACTGATTGTCGCACTTTGGACGTTGAGAAAAAAAACGGTAGCTTAAAGCTGACTATGTAAAGGGAACAAAAAAGACGGAAGTTTCTGACATTTTGCAATCAGAAACTTCCGTCTCTTTTTCATGAAATCTTATCCTTTAAAATCCTACTCGACTGTCTCCCAGTTCATTCTTCCATATCTGAGTGTCATCTCCTGGATTTCCTTCTGCAGTTTCAATGATAACTGTCTCGTATTCACTCTCCACTTCCAGTTCTTTCCTACAGTAGACGGAGTGTTGATACGACAATTATTTCCTAATCCTAAATAATCCTGCATTGGAATAACACACAGTTTTGCACTGCTTCGCATAATCAGGCTGATCAGAGATTTATATAATTCCTTTTCCGGTGTGTACTGGTCACACATGTAATCTCTCGCCAGTTTCTGCTCCTCTTTTGTGATACTGCTCCACCATCCAACGATCGTCTCGTTATCGTGAGTTCCTGTATAAGCCACACTGTTCACCGGATAGTTATGTGGAAGATAATCATTCGCACATCCTGAATCTCGGGAATCAAATGCAAATTCCAGAACTTTCATTCCCGGGAAGCCACTCTCACGAACCAGCTCACGGACAGAATCTGTCACATAGCCAAGATCTTCGGCGATAACCTGCTTCCATCCAAGTGCCTGTTCCACTTTGCGGAACAGATCGATTCCAGGACCTTTCTCCCAATGTCCACCAATCGCATTCTCTGCTCCATACGGAATTGAAAAGTATTCATCAAATCCACGGAAATGATCGATTCTGACAACATCATACATCTGGAATACATAATGCAGTCTTGAAATCCACCATGAATATCCTGTCTCTCTATGATAATCCCAACGGTACAGTGGATTTCCCCACAGCTGTCCTGTCGCAGAGAATCCATCCGGCGGGCATCCTGCTACAGCGGTCGGAATATTTTCCTCATCTAACTGGAATAATTCCGGATGCGCCCAGGTATCCGCGCTGTCCATAGCAACATAGATCGGGATATCTCCAATGATCTTGATTCCATTTTCATTTGCATATGCCTTTAACTTCATCCATTGCTCATGGAATTTAAACTGCATGTACTGCTGGAATTCAATGTCATAATACAATTCCTCTCTGTAATAATCCATTGCCCATTTCCAGCGAAGACGGATATCTTCCGCCCATTTTGTCCACTCTACATTGTCAAATCGTCCTTTTACAGCCATGAACAATGCGTAATCTGACAGCCACCAGCTGTTCTCATTCACGAACTTCTGATACTCTGGATTCTCACTGATCTTACTTCTCTCATAAGCTTTGCGAAGCAGTGGATAGCGTCCGTTATAAATTTTTTCGTAATCAATGGATCCCTTTGGTTTTCCCCAGTTTACCTTCTCACATTCTGCACGGGTCAGAACACCTTCCTCGATCAGTTCGTCCAGACTGATAAAGTACGGATTTCCTGCAAATGTAGAAAAAGACTGATACGGAGAATCTCCATAACTGGTCGGTCCAAGTGGGAGAATCTGCCAGTAACTCTGGCCTGCTCCTTTGAGCCAATCTACAAATTCATATGCACTTTTTGAAAAACAACCAATTCCGTACTCTGACGGCAAACTACTGATCGGCATTAAAATACCTGCTGCTCTTTCGCTCATTTTATCTTCCTCCTCTTAATCTTCTACCTCAATCATTACTCCATAATGATCGGATACTACCGGGTAATTCTTACCATTACATACCACTTGTGATGACTTTACTTTTTGCTGCGTATTACAGAAAATGTAATCCAGACGTTTGGCATCTTTCACTGCTCCACCGCCTTCTCCATCGCGCCATCCATCGATTTCTTCTTCCACTGTAACACCGGAATCTTTCTGTTCTGCCAGACAGTAACTGTCTTTCCATCCGCTTTCGCAGATCAGTTCATACCCTTCCTGTTTTACATTATCGAGACTGTTGAAATCTCCCATCAGCCAGATCGTGCGATCCTTCTTTTCCAGACTTTTCGTCAGCTCTTCTATTTTCTCCCACTGTTTCTTCAGCGGTTCTTCCTCGTCGTTCCACCAGCCCATATGGACTGTAAAGAAAATGTCATCGTTCCCTTCTGTCTGCATTCCTAAAATTTTTCTTGTCTTCCAGTTATCATAATCATCTGTCTGGCTGATCAGGAACTGCTTTACTCTCATAATCGGTTTCTTTGACAAAAGAGCCATTCCTTCATCGTATTTTCCATATCCGATCTTTGCAGACAGCCAGGTCCAATAGTAATACACTCCTTTTTCTCTGAGTGCTTCAACAACTTCTTTCACATGGTTGTCTTCTCTTACAGGAAGTCCGAAATCCATACATCTCTTATACCCGGCCAGCATTACATCCGGAATGATTCCGGCACTTGCAGTCTGATTCACCTCCTGAAGAGCAATCACATCCGGCTGCTCGGCTGCTAACATCTCTATAAACTTTTCTTTTTTTTCTTCATAAGATGATTCTACAAGACTATGCGTATTTAATGTCATTAACTTCATTCTCTTCTCACTCCTGTAAAAACACCGGAGAAGATTCTAGAGTCCCTTCTCCGGTCTGCTGTCTGTTATAAACTGCTTTTATAAGATATCATTAATATCTGATTTTAACACATCTGCCTTCGGTCCGTAAACTGCCTGGATTCCATTGTCTTTCTTAATTAACCCAAGTGCGCCTTCTGACTTCCATGCGGAAAGCTCTGCTACTTTATCCAAATCCTTTACTGTGACACGGAGTCTTGTCATACATGCATCCACAAGGATAATGTTTTCTCTTCCTCCGAGCAATGCAATGATTCTCTCTGCCTTGCTGTCTTTAGCGTCTGTTTTTCCACCTTCAGATTTTGCTGAAGCTGATGCTGAAGCAGGCTCATCCTCTGCATTATCATCCATATAATTTCCAAGTCTTCCCGGTGTTGCGAACTTAAACTTACCGATCATAAAGTATGCTACAAAGTATCCGATGATGAAAAATACAACCACACAAATCACAAAATTAATAATGTCTCCGCCCAGACCGGCCTTGATCGACATTGGAATTCTTGTAATAAACTCAAGGTTTCCGAAAGAATGTACTCTCAGATGAATGATTCCTGACATTGCGAATGCACATCCCTGAAGGATTGCATACACGATATATAATGGCAATGCACAAAACATAAACATGAATTCCAGTGGCTCTGTAACACCTGTGAGGAATACTGCAAGTACTGTTGAGATAAACATAGAACGGTATTTATCTTTCTTATCTGCATCAACTCTTCTATACATCGCAAGTGCAACACCAAGTAAAAGACCTGTTGCTCCGATCATCTGTCCGACTTTGAAACGAGCCGGTGTTACTGTTGTGAGCAGAGTTTTATATGCTTCCATGTTTCCTGCATCTTTGTAGTTGATCAGGTCAGTTACCCATGCAAGCCACAGCGGATCCTGTCCAAATACCTGCTTTCCAGCGTTAATTCCTGTTGCAATCGTATAAGTTCCACCAAATGAAGTATAATTCATCGGAATTGTCAGCATGTGATGCAGACCGAACGGAAGCAGAAGACGCTCTAATGTTCCGTAGATAAATGGTGCCAGGATCGGTGATGTAGAGGATGAGTTTGCAATCCATACACCAAACGCGTTAATTCCTGACTGTACAACCGGCCATACAACTGCAAGGATCAGAGAAATAATTACTGACCATGCAATACATACCATTGGTACGAAACGCTTTCCATTGAAGAAAGACAGTGCATCCGGTAATTTACGGTAATTGTAATATTTATTATAAATAATTCCTCCTGCAAATCCTGCGATAATTCCAACAAAAACACCCATGTTCAATGCCGGCACACCTAATACAGAAGTGAAATATCCGTTGACCAGAATTTCTTTTCCAAACAGAGTATGTGTCACTGCTGTTGCATCATTTAACATGTCAGATGTAACTCCGAAAATAGATCCCGTGATCTGATTAATCAGAATAAATGTGATCAACGCTGCAAATGCACCGCCTGCACGCTCCTTCGCCCAGGATCCACCAATTGCAACTGCAAACAGGATATGCAGGTTATTGATAACTGCCCATCCGATATTCTCCATCGTGCTTCCGATTGTCATTACGATAGAAAGATCTGCTCCTGCCATCTGTACCAGCTTACCGATACTGATCATCAATCCTGCTGCCGGCATAACTGCGATAACCGTCATCAGAACTTTACCTAATTTCTGAAGCAAATCAAAATTAAGATTGAATTTCTTCTTTCCTTTCGTTTCCACCTTCAAATTCCTCCTTTAGATCTCCCGGCATGCCACCTCATCATGCGGCACGCTTTTCTTTTTGTTTGCATTATTCCATGCAACCGTTTGCATTAATTATATGCACGTTTTGCACAAAATGCAATTCTATTTAAGGCTCTATTTTCTATTTCTGCCTTTTGCACAATTTACATGCTCTGTTTTTGTACATTCTCACAACAGTTTCTATGCAAAAAGTCATGCAACAAATTTGACATTATTGCGTTCTTTCACTAAAATAGAAGAAAACAAACTTTCAGGAAAACAGTGTCAGGCATCTGACACTTCATTCCCTCATTCAGGAGGAAAAATATGGCAGTAACAATTAAAGATGTGGCCGCTTTGGCAGGTGTATCACCTTCCACGGTCTCCAGAACCTGTAAGAATAACCCTTCCATCAGCACAGAGACGAAAGAAAAAGTCCGCAAAGCAATGATTGAACTGGGTTACGAAGTAAACTTTCAGGCAAGCAATCTTGCTTCACAGTATTCCCGCACGATCGGGATCATTCTTCCGGCATCCGCCCGTGAAGTATACGAGAATGCTTTCTATCTTCAGGCAATTCGCGGTATCAGCCACTACTGTAATCAGAGGCAATACATGTCAACTGTTGTAACAGGTCAGGATGAAGATGAGATTTTGAAAGCGATCCAGTCGATGTCACGAAGTGGAAAAGTCGATGGATTTATCGTGCTTTACTCTCGAAAGGACGATCCGGTCATTGATTATCTATTCAGTGAGGGACTTCTTTATATTTTGATTGGAAAAGCGACACAGTACACAAACCAGACTTTATATATTGATAACGATAACCTGCTGGCCGGAGAAGATGCGACTGAATATCTCTATCAGCTCGGTCACAGAAGAATTGCTTATCTTGGTTCTGACAGTTCCCTGATCTTTGCTGCAGATCGAAAAACCGGTTACCAGATGGCATTGACCAAACACGGAATCCCGTTCCGACCGGAATACTGCACGGAAGTCCTGAATGTATCAGGGGATAACACAGAAGCAATTTCTTCTCTGTTACTGCAGGATGAACCGCCAACTGCAATCGTTGTAAGTGATGATATTCTTGCTGTTTCACTTGAAAGAGTGTGTCTTCAGAATCATGTTTCAATCCCTGAAGATCTGTCGATCATATCTTTCAACAACTCTTTATTTGCAAGATCAACATCACCACAGCTTACTTCAATCGATATTAATTCCAAGCAGTTGGGAATTGAAGCGGCATCACAGATGATCAATCATATTGAGAATCCGAATCTTGTTGCGACAAAGATTATCGTGCCGCATCAGCTGATTGAACGCGACAGCTGTTGTAAGATAACTGAACAGTAATTTTTACAAAAAAGGACGGAGATTTCTGACATTTTCAATCAGAAATCTCCGTCCTTTTTCATCTGAAATTTATCTGGCTATGAGTAATTATTATTATTTTACAAGCTCTTTCAATTCCTCAACCAGCTTTTCCAACATCTCATTATCCATTCCGGAAAAACTTCTCAGGGAACTAAGTGGCATATAATATACCATATTACGTTCCATAGCATCCATTTCTTCCATACATCCAGTTCCTATAAAGTCCTTTACATACGACATCAGCTTTTCATTTACAAATGCTTTCGTAGCCTCACAATCCATAAGGTCTCCAATCATAACATGATTGTTTATCTCCGACATGCGATCTTTTGCTCCTGTCAGCAGAATTGTCTCCGTCAACTCAATCTCTCGTGAGGACTTTCCAATACGAATCTCGTATTCTCCATTTCCTGCATACCATGCCTGCTGCTCCGCATCATACCATGCAAAAGAACGATAATCCAGATCCATCTCTACCGTCTTTGTCTCTCCCGGCTCAAGTTCTACTGCCTGGAACTGCTTCAGTTCCTGATCCGGACGAACTGCACAGCAAGTTTTATCAGCCACATAAACCTGAACAATTTCACGTCCTGCAACATTTCCTACATTTTTCACATCGACACTGAGATGGATTTTTTCCACTGCATTCTGTCCGGCTGCTTCATTTCCTGCCAGCAGACCACTGTCTATTGTGGAATGACTCACCTCGAAATTGCTGTACTCGAATTCTGTATAACTGAGTCCATGGCCAAACGGGAACAGTACATCCATCTTTTTCTTATCATAATATCTGTATCCGACAAAAAGTCCCTCTGCATAGTTCACTTTCTTATCCATTCCCGGGAAATTCAGGAAACTCGGATTATCTTCTAATTTCTTTGGAAATGTTTCCGCAAGCTTTCCTGACGGATTCACCTCACCATACAAAATGCGGATCAATGCCTCTGCAACTGCCTCACCACCGAGATATGCTTCCACAATTCCTTCTACCTGATCTGCCCACGGCATCTCTACCGGAGATCCATTGTGAAGTACTACAACAACCGGTTTTCCAAGCTCGGTCAGTTTCTCAATCAGAATATTCTGACACTGTGGCAGGTTCATATGGCTTCTGTCATAACTCTCAGACTCGAAACTATCCGGGAGTCCGGCGAATACAACAATCTGATCTGCAGCTTCTGCTGTCTTCAACGCCTGCATCATCAGCTGCTCATCAATCTTATCTTCCTCGGCTGAGAATCCTTCTGCATACAGAACATCTCCATATACATTCTGTTTTTCCTGAACAACAGACCTTGCAGAAACAACTTTATGAGAATTAATGTGGGAACTTCCGCCACCCTGATATCTCGGTTTTTCAGCAAAACCGCCGATAAATGCTGTTTTCTTTTCTTTTTTCAGAGGGAGTACTTTTTCTCCGTTCTTCAGCTCATTTTTCAGAAGAACAATACATTTTTCTGCAATCTCTTTTGCCTTTTCATGATCTGCTTCTCTATCAAATACTGCATCCTCATGTGCTGCGTGGTTTTCTACATAGCGATATACAATATTTAAAATTCTCTCAACTGCCTGATCCAAGGTCTCCTCTTTCAATCTTCCTTCTTTTACTGCATTCACAATTGCCAGATCATTTGCTCCACCGCTGCCCGGCATCTCAAGATCCAGTCCTGCAATGATTCCCTGTACGCGGTCACGGACTGCACCCCAGTCAGACATCACATATCCTTTGAATCCCCAGTCATCACGCAGCACCTTCGTCAGAAGCCACTCATCTTCTGATACATAAACACCATTCAGACGATTGTAGGAACACATGACTGTCCAAGGCTGTGCCTTCTTTACAGCTGTCTCAAAAGCCGGGAGGTAAATCTCACGAAGTGTTCTTTCATCCACTTCTGCTGAAGTGGACATTCTTTCATGTTCCTGATTATTTGCCGCAAAATGTTTGATTGAAGTTCCAACGTCCTGAGACTGAACTCCCTCTATATAAGCTGCTGACAATTCCCCTGCAACGTAAGGATCTTCTGACAGATACTCAAAGTTTCTTCCACATAACGGGGAACGCTTGATATTAACAGCTGGTCCGAGAAGTACGGATACATTTTCTGCCTGACATTCCTGTCCCAATGTTGTTCCCATTTCATGTAAAAGTTCTCTGTCAAAAGAGCAGGCTGTCGCACACGCTGCCGGGAAACAAACCGCATCAATTGCAGCATTTAATCCCAGATGATCTCCTGAACATTCTTCCGGCTGTTTACGAAGTCCGTGAGGTCCGTCACTCACCATTGACTGCGGTACATCCAGACGTTCTACTGCTTCTGTATGCCAGAAGTCTGCTCCGGAACACATTGCTGCTTTTTCTTCCAAAGTCATCTGACTGATAATATTCTTAATATCTGCCATCATCCTATCTCCTTTTTTATCTGCTATTTCTCAATAAATTTCTGAAAAGCTTCGTCGATTGCTGCTGCATCCTCTGTATCTGCAAGAAGCTTCAGTGAACTGCTCAGATCAAGACTGAAAATTCCCATAATAGACTTTGCGTCCACATAGTATTTTCCGCTTGCCAGATCCATATCACAGGCAAATTTCGAACAGATTTTGTTAAATTCATCTGCTTCTTTCATTGAATTAATTCTTACGATTCTCTCTGTCATTCTTAATCTCCTTTATATTCAATGGTTTTCCACATTTAGTGATGTTTTCTACTGACTTTTCCACATATTTTATGTTAAAAATACTTTCTAAGAAGATAAGTCGGTGTACAGCTCCATGCATGACAATAACTGTTTACAATACTTGATCCATATGGAGATTCTGCCGGATTCTTCGGATTATAAAGTTCCCAGAAGGTATCTGCTCCATGTCCAAGCATTCCTCCCCAGTAATATTTCATATAATCCATCGCCTGCTGCTTCTTTCCACACTGAAGAAGTGCTTCTACAAAATGATGATTCATATATGGAGAAACCATTCCTTTTTCTGGTTCCATCTCAATTACACGATCAAGGATTTCTCCTGCCTGTTTCTGATCTGTCACACCTGCCAGTATCATCCAAACCTGATTTGCATAGTTGATCTGATGTTCTTCTCCGCTTACAAATAATCCCTGCTCCTGATCGTAAAGATGCTCCCAGGCTGCCTGTGTCTTCTTCTGTATTTCTTCTTCCATCTGTGAAATTCTCTTCCCATCTCCAAGAATTTCTGCAATCTTCTTTACTTTTTTTGCACAATAAATATATACGCCCTGAACTCCACACTGCTTATCCAGTCCTTCCGTCCAGTCAATGAATCCCCAGAATCCTTCTTCCGGAACAATCACGTTCTGCTCATTAAAATATTCTGCTGCGATCTCCATCTGGCGGTAAGCACACTCACTCAGGTCACGCAATGTATCAATATCTTTTGAAGCTTCATAATAATCCGCTAATGTTGCTCCAAAAAACATGGAATAATCCAAAAGAAATGTATCATCTGCAATTACTTTCGGTTCTGTGAACAGGCATGCGCTGACCTGTCCGTTATCTTTCGTCTGTCCGGCGAAGAGATACAGACATCTCTTCACCAGATCATAATTCTTAAAAGTTTCATAGTTTGCCAGTGCCTGAAGTCTCAAGTCACCCAGCCACAGACGACGGTCACGCTTTGGTCCGTCTTCAAAAACATCCTGCATACAGTTCTGAAGTGTTCTACGGCTTACTTTATCCAGTCTGCTGATCATCTCATCTTCACTCCGGATCGGTTCTGCCTCTTCTTCCGCTACTGCGGAAACGCTTCTGCAGATCACATCATCTACAACAAGCTGCCATTTTAAAGAAGTATCGATCACTTCTAACTGCATATAACGAAATGCATATCTTCTCGGAAGTTTAATCTCTGCCGGAAGTACATCGACATGAAGATATTCTTCCTGAATCCATCCCCTGCTGATCCATCCATCATAATCAGCTGAATCTTCTGTGATCTCTTTTGCGATTTCTGCAAATTTCAATTTAAAGAACGCCGGAGCATCCTGCGGACTTCCTGCTGAGAAAAGCTTCAATGTCACATATCCGACCTGATGATCTCCAAAATCCAGACAAATATGATCTCCTCTTTTCATCTGATATTCACCGAGATGATCTGGTGTATCCTTATAGATCACTTCCGGATAAACATCGCCATTCTCTTTGATTTCAACAATACCAGCCGGACGTACAACCGTTTCTTTCAGCTTCGGTGCACATTTCTCTGCCTTTTCTAAAAATTTTTCATTTGTCACACGTACCATGTTAAGATCAATACTTACTTCTGGCATGCTGCTTTTCTCCTTTCATCCAGCTCTTTGATAATGTCCGGATAAATCTTATCCAGATCGTAGAACATCATTGTAACAATAGAACCTATATTCATAACGATCGGTACCCAGATATACATTGCTGCAATATAACTCTGTGCAGTTGTTGACTGTACTGCTGCCGTAGCGTCAAATCCTCCCATAGCAAGAAGTGCTGCGCCAACACTGCTGGCGATTGCCATTCCGACTTTTCCGATAAATCCATTTACTGCAGAAAGAGTTCCTGCTGTATTTACGCCGCTCTTCCACTCACCATAATCAACCGGGTCCGGCTGCATTGAAAAATGCATACTTCCCTTCAGTCCGTATCCTGCTGCTGCGATCACTGCACCAACAACAAGTACCGGTACATTAGTTCCTCCGAAGAAGATAACAAGAAGTCCTGCGATATGTCCGATATTTCCGGCTATCATCAGATTTCTCTTACAAGTAAGTTTTACAAGGAACGGTGCACACAGATTTGTAACAACCGGAACCAGTGTTGTGATTGTTGCAACAACCTGTACAAGTGCCTTATTCTGAACTACATAAGTAAAGTAATAGATTACTGCACTGGCCTGGATCACATAACCACCAAAGAACCAGATAATATTCAGTGCAAATAATTTCCACGGCTTGTTATGTACAAGACTTAAGATATTTGCCTTCAGGCTGACTTCTTCTGAAAATGTATTTACTCGCTCCTTTGTGTTTGCAAAGCAGAAGAAAAATACCAGACATCCAATCACTCCGAAAATGATCATTACAATACGGAAACCTAATGCTTCATTTCCATTTCCAAACTTGTCAACAAGAGTTAATGCAAATGCACTTACAACTGTAGAACCGATAGATGAGAAGAATGTACGGCAGGACGCCAGAACAGTTCTTTCATGTGGATCCTCGCTCAATGCCGGAAGGATTGATGCCATCGGAATATTTACAATTGTGTAAGATGTTGACAGAAGAATGTAAGTAACATATGCATAAATCAGCATTCCTGTCTGACTGATATTCGGAACGCTAAATGCAAGTACTGCTGTTACACCAAACGGAATCGCCCCAAACAAGATCCAAGGTCTTGATTTACCCCATTTTGTGTTTGTCTTATCGATCAGGAATCCAACGATAAGATCTGAAATACCATCAATAAATTTTGTGATCAGGAACATTACACTGACTGCCGCCGCATTCAGGTGCATTACATTTGTGTAAAAATACAGCAGATATAAGGAGATCATCTGCCAGATCAGGTTACACGCAAAGTCTGATGAGCCATATCCGATACGCTGGCGCCAAAGACCTGCCTTTACTTTCTTTTCCACTTCGTTCATTTTTTAATTACCTCCGTTTTTTTGTTATCTTTATCATAACGGATTTAAAAATTTCTCCCATTGACTTTTTTTCGAAAAAAAACTGATCTTTTTTCTTTCATTGTTTTCTGCCAAATAATCTTTTTGACTATTGGAATTTCTTATGTTATGCTTTTTTTATCCTATATACGAGGGAGGTTTTAACGGTTTCCTATGCTTATTTCAAGATCTGATTTTTCTGAATTTTTGTCAGAATATACCGAAGATGAGAATTTCTACCGAGAAGTTTATACTGAAAGAAAGATGCATCCTGAGACGTTTTCCAGGTATCTCGAATCTCTGGATCGCGACTACATTGTTAATCATAAATTATTCGTTCCAGAACTGCGGGATGAACCATGGTTCCCGGTCATGGACGAAAGCGATCTGTTCATCAACATCCCCGGAAATATCATGCTGAGCAAACACTATCGATACACGCCTGAATTCACTCATAAACATAAATTCTTTGAGATTTTGTGTGTTTACAGCGGAACTGTCCCAACAAAGATTCAGGGAATCTCTCATACGCTGACCACCGGAGATATTTGTATCATTCCGCCTAACACCCAGCATAGTATTGCCGTTTTTGATGACAGTGTTGCTTTTAATATCATTGTACGGACTGCAACCTTCCAATCCACATTCTTTCAGTCTCTTACTTCTGACAGTGCGCTTACCAGCTTCTTTCAGCATGTATTATATCAGAAGACAGAGGGGAATTATTTGATTTTTCATACTGGAAATGATGAACGGATTTGTTCTACATTGGAAGAACTCTATATTGAATATTTACGGCATGAGAAATATCGTTCTGCATTTATGAATTCCCTGCTGATTCTTCTTTGGGCACAGCTTCTGCGTTATCATGAACAGAACATTGAATCTGTTCTGACCCGAACAACGAACGGTAGCTCCATTACAGAAGTTTTAGATTATCTTAGCAAGAATTATCAGACCGTGACTCTACATGACGTTGCAGATCGCTTTGGGTACAGTACTTCACATTTCAGCACACTGATCAAGGAAGGTACCGGAAGAACCTTTATACAAATCATCAAGGAGATCAAACTCAGCCAGGCATGCAGAGCCCTTCGTGAAACCCAGCTGAGTATCCCTGCAATTTGTGAACTTGTCGGCTATGAAAATCCAGAGCATTTTATGCGTCTCTTTAAAAAAGCTTATAAAATGACTCCCGGCGAATACCGTAAAACACATTGTGATTCAAAATAAAAAGATTTCCCTACTCCTGAAAAAGGACGGAAATTTCTGACATTTTTCAATCAGAAATCTCTGTCCTTTCTTCATCATTTTGATATTTATAACACCTTATATTTTTCAAATATTTCCAGATACTCCTGTTCAACATCCTTGAATGCTCTCATTGTATAATCAGGTACCACATGTGTCTCCGGCTTGTCTCCTTCTGAATCTTCGCCCAACAGATATTTCATATCATACCATAATACCGCATCATCAATCTCTTTGATCAGCTTCTCTTCCTGCTCATCAAGCGGTGAACCCAGGAACTTGGTATATAAGACATCAAGCAAATGATTTTCCTGTTCTTTATATACTGTCATAAACTGTTTCAGCGGACGCGGTACGTCTGACATATAACATTCACTTGCATCATGCAGAAGCGCGCCCTCGATCACACGATTGCTGTATCCTCTGGCGGCGGCTTCCTTTGCACACAGAATGCAATGCTCTCCCACGGACCAGAACGTACTGACCTGGCCGTTCCCCCGGCAGATCATCGGAAGCGCATGGGCGATATCTACAATGTTGATCAACTCCGGATCCGGATTGATCGGATCAAAATGGTTTCCTGTGTATGTTGTGATGTAACTCATAATTTTCTCCTGCTTTCTCTTTAATAATAATATATATTCACAAATACTCTGCTAACATTTCATTGACATTCACTTCTATCATGTCTATCATCTTAACACATTTTTCTTTCTCAATTCCTGCTGTCATGCCCACTGCAAGAAGTTCCTTCCTGCCTGGGTTTCTTCCATTTCCATCTACGGCCGTTGTATGCTCTCCATAATAGGTATTGCTATAAGTAAGATCATAAGCCGGACTTAATCTCCAATTGTCATTTGTCTCATCATACAGATACGTAAAATTCTTCGAGTGATCATCTCGATTATGTGCAAAGACATTAAAGCACATTCGCCGGAACATATTTTCCATATCTTCCTCATTGTCACCTGTCAGAATTTTTGTCAATTTCATTAATCCATGATAATCTAAACTTGGCTGTTCAAAATCTAATTCTAATAATGCTGCTGCCGTAAGCATATGAATTCTCTTTTCCCCTTGTGAGTCCAATATTCTGTCAAAACGTTTCGTCCCAAAATAACCTTCACACGTTTTGGATGGAAATAATTTTGTCTCACTCATAACAATTCCACATTTTCTTGCACAACACGAATAATCATATTCCATCTTACCTGCATTTTCCCCATCTACATGCGCTGGGAATTTAATAATCCACTGTTCTCCATTTATCGATGTCATAATCTTCGGTCTGGCACCTCCACTTGTACCGCCTAACCGATATAATTCATCTAATTTATCTGAGTATTCTGTGTTCAATATTCTTCGGCATTGTTTTGCAAGCTCATCTAGATCCAGCCCTTCTCTTTGCTTTGGAAATTCCTTTTCCGGCTGATAAGTTAATGCCCCCATTCCTGATTTACCAACAATTGCCAACCGATCCAGTACCGTTAATTCATCTGGATTTAATTTATGAGATTGCAGCAATCGTTTCAAAAGTAATTGCCCCCAATGATCCGGAAGACTATCTGCAAATACTCCGAAAAGTCCTTGAAAATGTTCTTTTGTCGGAACGAAAACCTGATTTTTTAAAGGTAATGAAAATGGATTAATAGAAAACCCTTTTTCAAGCCAGCTTTTGCTGTACTGAAACGCTGCTTTATAATCCGCTGTCATTGCCAATGTTCCCACCAGACGATCATGATAGTATACTTGTAATGAATTACCTCGTCTCATTTATAACCTCCTGAATATCCTTATACGGCACACTTGTAAAAATATCCCTAAGTTCATCTGCCATATCCAATGCCATCGCGATCTTCGTTAAGGAAAGTAATGAAATCATCCCTGTCGTCTCAAATCTTTTAATTGAACCATAACTCACACCACTCATCGATGCTAATTTTTCCTGTGAAATCGAACGTCTCTTTCTAATATTGCGCACTCTTTGTGCAAGCTTTTGATCCAGTTCTTCTGCTGTTTCCCATACTAACTGTTGCATTCATCCACCTCACTATACGGATAATATTTTATCTATTTCAAATCGTTTTATATATTTTTAGATAATATTTTATCTATTTAAATCATATCACTTTTATCTTTTAATATCAACCCGGCACTTGCAAAATAACTCTAAAACCTCTACAATTATTTTTATTATCACACTTAGCACATTCCCATCTGCTGAAACATTGAATCAAGGAGAATATTTATGAGTATATACGCAATTTACTTCAGTCCAACCGGTGGAACTGAAAAAATAGTTACATTTATAGCTGAACAATTTGGTAAATATCAGAGCATCGATTTATGCGAAAAAACTTCTGATCTAACAAATGATTTTTCCGAAGAAGATCTCTGTATCATCGGAGTTCCTTCCTTCGGTGGACGTGTTCCTGCCATTGCATTAGAGAGAATCAAAACCCTGAAGGGAAATAATGCAACTGCAATTCTAATCACAGTTTACGGAAACCGTGCTTATGAAGATACGTTAATCGAACTTGAGGATACTCTGATTGAAAAGAACTTCACCTGCCAGGCAGCTATCGCGGCTGTCGCAGAACATTCCATCATGCATCAGTTTGCAACCGGGAGACCCGATCAGAATGATCTTGCAGAACTCACTGACTTTGTACAGAAGATAAAAGAGAAAACAAACAACACTGTAAAAACTAATCTTCCGCCAGTACATGTTCCGGGCAACAGACCTTACCGCGAATACGGTATAATTCCGCTTATCCCCGGTGCTTCACATACCTGTGGCTCCTGTGGACTTTGCGTTGCGAAATGCCCGACAGGAGCTATTCCATCTGACAATCCTAAGCATACTGATAAGGACAAATGTATTTCCTGTATGCGCTGTATCAGTGTCTGTCCAAAACATGCCCGCAAGCTGAATCCAGTAATGCTGGCTGCCGCTTCTCAGAAGTTAAAAAAAGCTTGTTCCGGACGAAAGGAAAATGAACTGTTTTTATAAATAAGACTATAAAAGACACCCGCTATTTCATCCTTCTCTAGATAAAATAACGGGTGTCTCAAAGTTATTACACTATACCACTACTTCTACCAGTGTCTTGTCACCAAATTGAATTTCTTTCAGCCCTGTCTGCTTATTCTTATTGAAATTAAAACTCAGCAAATACCCTTTATCCAGATGATAATATTCCAGATACTCTGCCAGTTGTTCTTCGCCTCTCTTATTATACTCATTTCCATGCCAGATTTTCAGTTCGATCACATATTGCTTCCCAAGATAATCTATGACTATATCTGTTCGCGTCTGATCCCTTGTCTGTGCTTCAATATAATAATTTCCCGTTCCATTAATAATCGGCTTAAGATACAACAAGAATAAACGCCGTCCATTTTCCTCTACAAATGCATTCGTATTATCTCCATAAATATCATGAAAATGAATCATAAACTTCTCAAGAACCAACTCCATGTCAAGAACTCCGTTTTTGATAAATTGATTCTTGTCACGTTCTCCAGACTGATAGATGATGCTATTTGTCAATTCCTCTGATAAAAATAAATTATATAAACGTGTTTCAAAAATTCGGTTTGCTATCACAACCTGACCATTTTTCTCTTTTATAAATCCGAACATTGTTCCGATATCGATTGCGAAATTATCCGGATTATAAGGATATGACTCTCCGCGGAACAAAATTGCATACAACATTGCTCTTAGTTCCGGATAATCAGTGATCTTTTTTCGAAGATCATCAAACAGTGGATTGGCTTCTCGCAATAATATTTTCACTGCATCAGATACCCCTTTATTTGTCCAATTCTCTCCGCATCGCTCATCTATTAATTTACAGATTTTTGACACCAGATATGGATACCCTGATGTATATTCAAAAATTGTTTTTGCACATTCTCGTACAAGCATCACACACGAATGTTCATCATTATATTCGTTCAGCATACCTTCGATTTCTTCTACTGTAAAACTCATATCCACCGGAAAGTCTGCTGCGATATTCCATGGACTATTCATCTGATGTTCGCGGTCTTCTCTGATTCTATGCTTCAGATTCTTTATATCATAAACTCCAGCCAATATCACAGAATGAAATGTCGGTCTTGTGATCCTCTTTAAGAATTTACTTCTGAGCATTCCGAGAAAATCTATAAACACCTTATAATTACTGGCTTGATCCACCTCATCTATAATCAGCACAACCGGAGCTACTGAGTTCTTGCAGATTTCAGAAAGTGTAGCAGATAGACTCATCATATCCTCTATCTTATTTTGCTCTATGCTTTCTTTAATAATCGCTTTCACTGCTTCATCTATTTGTGGAACTTCATCATATCGGATCGCATCATAAAGCAATTCACATATCGTCTTACAGAACTCTGCTTCTGTTTCAAATGCTGTTCCTCCAAGTCCTTCAAAGCTAATAAAGAATACTGTATATTGATCGGCGAGATATTTTACCAACAGATTCAATGTCGTGGTCTTCCCATACTGTCTTGCACGATTTATTACAAAATACTGTTTTTCATCTACCAGCTCTTTAATCTCTGCTAACTTGGAATCAATATTCACCATATAATGTTCATCCGGATAGCAAACACCATTTACATTAAATTTTCTGCTCATAAATCTCACCTGCTTTCTTTACATATATGCCCGTTCTTTATCTCTAGTATACAAAAAAAGAATCTGAACAACAAGTGAAATGCACGTTTCAGATTCCTTTTATATTTCTTGTCAGATTTCTTCATCCTCAAGCTTCACGCACGGCAGATTCCATCTGTAGTGCGCTGCTCCGATACGGATCACAAGCACAACTACTGTTCCGATCACAAGCGCCGGAATCTGTCCCCAGCTCCTATATGCCAGTACACAGCAGATTGCCCCCGCGATTGACGCACAGGCATACACATGCTTTACAAAAATATATGGTGGAACTCCTGCCATCACATCTCGGAGAAGTCCTCCTCCAACACCGGTCAGCACTCCAAGAAAACTTAAGAAAAACATATTATCATGATATCCTGCTGTCCATCCTGTGGATACTCCGACTGCTGTAAAGATACCAAGTCCTACTGAATCCATCAGGAACATTAGTCCTGCATAGAGTGCCTGGTATTTGCTATGCACCAGTCTCTTATTAATAGAAAGTAAGAGAAATGGCGCTAATGCAGAAATCACTGCCACTTCTACATAAATCGGCTTCACAAATGCGCTCGGTGTCTTCCCCAAAATCACATCACGCATCATTCCGCCTCCTACCGCAGTCACCACTCCAAGCACCAACACACCGAAAATGTCCATCTTTCGGCGGATACCAACCATGGCTCCCGAAATTGAAAATGCGATTGTTCCGATCAACTCGATGATCAAAACGATCAATGTCTGTAAATCCATATCGTTTCTTCCCCATTTCTATACTGATATTTCAACTGATATCAGTAGTTTCTGTTTGAAATTTTATCATAAAGGATTCGCATTTTCAATAATGTTACACATGTTTTAATTTCTTTCTAATTTCGTCACTTTTCTTCTAAATAGATCTTCTATCCCATACATTTCCGCCATTTTCACAACAATTCTCTGAATATTCCTATTATCAAGCCTTAATTTTTTTATTTATCACACCCTTTTCAACCTCCAAAACCTCAATTTTTCACCCTACAATTCTCCCTGCTTTTCCCTTCCCCTTGACACCGGGTGCTATAGTGTAACTGTAGCAAAGAAAAGTACACTTAACAAAACCTACTTATTATTTTGACAAGTTGAAGGCTGCTAAGCGAATTCAGTAATTTGGAGGAAAAGATAAATGAATACTTTAAAAGCTGAAAAAAGAGACATGTCAATCAAAGCAAAAAAATTAAGACGCGAAGGATTCGTAACAGGAAACCTGTTTGGTCGTGAACTGGAAGATTCTATTCCACTGAAATTGGATAAAGCTGAAGTAGAAAAACTTCTGAAAGTCGAAAACAAAGGTGGCCAGGTTATGCTGGAAGTTGCCGGTGAGACTTATGATGCACTGATCAAGGAAGTTGATTACAATCCTTTGAAGGGGTATGTAGATGAAATAGATTTCCAGGCACTGGTAAGCAATGAGAAGGTTCACTCTGTAGCAGAGATTCACCTTGTAAACCTCGAGAAACTGTCTTCAGGAGTACCGCAGCAGATGCTTCAGGAGATTTCCTTCAAGGCTCTTCCTGCCGCATTGGTAGAGAAAGTCGAAGTTGATGTTGGACCTCTGAAAGTCGGAGATACAATTCGTGTTGCTGATCTTCCGATTGCCAAGGACAAAGATGTTGATCTTATGACAGATCTTGATGCAACAGTAGTTACTATCACAGAAGTACACGTAAAAGCTTCTGATCTTGCTTCAGATGAAGAGGAAGAAGAAGCCGCAGAATAACTTAACAAGCGACAGGCGCAGAGCTTCATAATTGATTCCCTGCGCCTGTTTTTAACTTCACTTTTAAATTTTTTTCATTTTTTCTAACTCTTTTTTCAAGTTATCTAACTCTTTTCTCATCTGCTTTTCTTGATGTTCTGCCTGTTTCGCTCGACTTTCTGCTTCATCCGCTTTCCTTTCTGCTTCATCCGCTTTTCTCTTTGCTTCTGCAACCTCTTCTTCCATCTCATCAATCATTAATTTTACTGTATTTCGATCCAATATTGCCAATTCTTTTGAAAACATCTCCATCATCCTTTCCATATTCAGACAGATGGTATAGACTTCCTCATAAATCTCCTGAAAATCTGCATTCTGATTCAATAACTTAATAATCATATCCGGATCATCCTGACTAAGAAATACGAGCCATTCTTCCAGTCTGTTCTCTATTTTTCTGTCTTCATTTTGAATGATGTCACTAAAAATGTCAAGACATATAAAAGTATATTCTTGCAGTAAATTCACTTCTACACCTGTATCACTTTTTTGTTCGCAATGATGAATATATATTTCTTTCGAAAACCTGCGAAAATCAGCACTGCTCTTTTCAAATAATACGATTGTATAAACTTTCTGAATTCTCTTATATGTAAATGAATTTCCTAATTCTGCGCGCACTCGTTTATACTGTCGTAACAATAAATCGGAAGAATAACAGGCACTTCTCTGTCCGGGAAATAAATATCCCATCTTTTGTACTTCAACATTTGCTATACTACCATCTTCAAACTGAACAACAATGTCCATAATCAATAAGGAGCTCTCTGCTGCAATACGCGCCGATTCATTCGGAAGTACTTTTAAGATTCTAATTTTTCTTCCTAATATTTCTGATAGAAAATCATTTAACCTTTCAGGTCTGGTGTCCGGATTCATAATAACCTTAAAATAGGTATCATAGAGAAGTTTTACGCCTTTTACACCAGTGCAAATGTCAAGATATTCCTGTTGGTATTTTTCTTCCCAACCACAAAATGTCTTCCACATTTCCGGGCTATTCCGAATTTCTTCAAGCACTTGTCCTTTAGTTCTGATCATTGGGAAATAGTTTTGTAATTTGTTTTTCATCGTTTATTTTGATGCAATGTTTAAAATAAACCAGTCCTCTTACCTGTCCAACACCAACTTCATGAATTGGTATGTTCTCAGAATATCCCAGTCCACTTTTAATTGCAATGTGTTTCTTGTTTATAACTCATCTTTTTTGTTGATAACCTGTGGATAACTTCACAGATCATCATTTCCTCAATTTCAACTGTCATTTTTACCAAATAAACGTTATAATATTATTAATTTATAGTCATTTTTTGTCCAAAACGCCATAATTCAAAAAAGCGGAGAAAAGATGTCACATGGCCTTTTAATGTGTCAGCCTTTCTCTCTATAATGAATAAAAAGGAGGAGGAAGATTCGTGGATTTATTTAAAAGCTTACCACTTAAAAAGCAGGAATATATGAACCGGCTTTTCAGAAACTGTACGGAGGAAGTCAAGTATTACATGTCCGTGATCGATGTGGAAGCTGACCAGACTTTTATCAAAGCCGGAGAAGAATGCAAATACATATACATCATTTTATCAGGGAAAGTAACCGGAGTCGAATGGCCGATGCATGAGAAATCTTATTTCTTTAAGGACTTTGGACCGGGTGACTTCTTTGGTGAGATTGAATGTTTTGCCAGACTTCCAAGATACCGGATCAGCATTCTGTCTTCAACGAAATGTCGGCTGCTTGCCATTCCATCTGTTTATTATATGGAGTGGATGCATATGGATGTTGATGCACTGTTCATGAGAACACAGGAAAATATCAGTCGCCTCGTTCTGCAAACTGCGGAAGCCAGGAAATATTTGTTTATGGAAGGAAAAGACCGATTAATGGTTCATCTGGTCCGTAAATATGAACAAAAGATCCCGGCACCGGAGATTCTGGTACTTAACCAGACACGGGCGCGTATTTCCGAAGAAGTGGGGATTTCTATTAAGACTCTGGACAGAAACATCAGAAAGCTGGAAGAGATGAATCTTCTGAAACTGAATAAAGGAAAAATCGTAATTACGAAAGCCCAATATCTTCAGATGAAACAGGATATTGATTTTTATGTAAACGGTTGATCCGAATTTATGTTTAGGAGGGGATAACATGTATGTAGGAAAAAAGGTTACTCGTGTAGATGCCTACGATAAAGTAATTGGACGTACAAGATACACCGATGATCTCTGTGACAAGAGTGCCTATATTGCACGTATTTTACACTCTACCATTGCTAACGGACGTGTTCTTTCTATTGACACATCTGAAGCTGAGAAGATACCTGGAGTTGTAAAAGTATTTACCTGTTTTGATTTAAAGGAGAAGCATTATTTTCCAACTGCCGGACATCCATGGTCCACAGATGAATCACATCAGGATGTTGCCGATCGTCTTGTACTTACAGACCGCGTCAGATTTTATGGGGATGATATTGCTGCGGTCGTAGCAGAGGATGAGGTTTCCGCTGCACAGGCACTTCGTGCGATCAAAGTAGAATATGAAGAATATCCATTTGTTCTGGATGTTCTGGATGCTATGAAAGAGGATGCTCCTCAGCTTCATGAAAAATATCCGAACAATATTCTCAAGCATACAACAATCAATAAAGGAAATTATGAAGAAGCGATCAAAGAACCGGGACTGATCAAAGTAGAAGGCTGGTATAGCACACCAACTGTTCAGCACTGTCATATTGAGAACTTCATCTGCTACGCTGAGATGGAAGGAGACCGCATCAAGGTTGTAAGTTCTACTCAGATTCCTCATATTGTACGCCGGGTTGTCGGTCAGGCACTCGGAGTTGAATGGGGTAAGATCCGTGTCATCAAGCCTTACATCGGCGGTGGTTTCGGAAATAAGCAGGATGTTTTGTATGAGCCACTTTGTGCATGGCTGTCCATGCAGCTTCACGGACACCTTGTGAAACTTGATGTACCAAGAGAGGAGACATTTGTTTCTACCCGTGTACGCCATGCCATTAAGAGCCACATCATTTCATGGGTTCGTCCGGATGGAACATTTGCTGCAAGAAAACTGGAAGCATTTTCCGATCAGGGTGCTTACGCTTCCCATGGTCACAGCATCTGTGCAAAAGGTGTCGGCGCGTTCCCGCAGCTTTATCCTTGTGATAACGTAGAAGCCGATGCTTATACAATATTCACAAACAAATCCGTTGCCGGTGCGATGCGTGGTTACGGAATTCCGCAGGCAATGTGGGCTGTTGAATGTCATACAGAAGACATTTGTGCAAAACTTAACATAGATCCGCTTGAATTTCGTCGCAAGAATCTGATGCCGGTCGGATACAAGGATGCATTTTCTAAGAATGAATTATACAGCGATACATTCAACCAGTGTCTTGACAAAGGAATCGAAGTTACTGATTACCTTCGCAAATACAAAGAATACCAGAACCAGACAGGAGATATCCGCAGAGGTATCGGTATGGCAGTCTTCTGGTACAACACAGCTGTATGGCCGATCTCACTTGAGACATCTTCCTGCCGTATGGTATTGAATCAGGATGGTTCTCTTCAGGTTCAGCTTGGTGAGACAGAGATTGGACAGGGTGCTGACACTGCATATTCACAGATGACTGCAGATATTCTTGGCGTTCCACTTGAAGCTGTACACGTTGTTTCCTGTCAGGATACAGACGTTACTCCATTCGGAACAGGTGCTTATGCATCCCGTCAGACTTATACAGCCGGATTTGCAATCCGCCAGACTGCACTGCTTCTGAAAGAACGCATTTTGAAATACGCACATGAACTGACAAGAATGCCTGAATACAACCTGGATATCATTGACGGACAGATTGTTCGTATCACAGATAACCGTGTTCTGATGTCTCTTGGAGATCTTTCAACAGAAGCACTTTACAGCCTTTCACACAGTGAACATCTGTCGGCTGAAAGCACAGCACAGATTAAGTCAAACGCCTACTCCTTCGGATGTACATTTGCAGAAGTTGAAGTTGACATCCCGATGTGTAAGGTAAAACTGCTTGATATTGTCAATGTACATGATGCCGGAACACTGATTAACCCGGCACTTGCTGAAGCCCAGGTACACGGTGGTATGAGTATGGGAATCGGATTCGGACTTTCTGAAAACCTGCTCTTTGATCCGAAGACCGGAAGAGCATTAAATGATAACTTGCTCGATTACAAGTTGTCCACATTTATGGATCACCCGAGACTGCGCGCTTATTTCGTAGAAAATGCGGAACCTACAAGTGCGTTCGGAACAAAATCTCTTGGCGAGCCACCGACATGTTCCATTGCACCTGCAATCCGTAACGCAGTTTATCAGGCAACAGGCGTCTATGTAAATGACGCACCGGTGAATCCACACCATCTGTTCCGCAGTATGAAGAAACAACATATGTTTGAGGAAGGAGGAGAAGCAAATGTATGATCTTAAAGCACTTTATGAAGCTGAAAGCGTAGCTCATGCGATACAGCTTTTACAGGAACATCCGGAAGCACAGATCATTGCCGGCGGAAGTGACGTTCTTGTACAGATGCGTGAAGGCCGTCGTGCAGGAAAAGAACTTGTAAGCATTTATAGACTTGATGAAATGAGAGGCATATCTTATGAAGAAGACGGTGCGATCCGCATTGGCTCTCTGACCAGCTTCTCTCATATTACAAAGGATCCGATCATCCAGAAGCATATCAACGTACTTGGGGAAGCTGTTGATATGGTTGGTGGACCACAGATCCGTAACATCGGAACAATCGGAGGAAATACATGTAACGGTGTAACATCCGCTGATTCCGCTTCAACACTTCATGCATGGGATGCAATTGTTGAGATCACAGGACCGGACGGAGTTCGCAGAATCCCGATCCATGACTTCTATATTAAAGCAGGAGTCGTTGATCTGAAACCGGCAGAGATTCAGACAGCAATCATCATTCCGAAGGAAGCATACGAAGGCTACCACGGACATTACATTAAATACGCAATGCGTAATGCAATGGATATCGCAACAACAGGATGTTCTGTCAATGTAAAACTCTCTGAAGATAAGAAGACGATCGAGGATGTCAGAATTGCTTACGGAGTTGCAGGACCTGTTCCGATGCGTGCACCTTCTGCTGAGGCAAAAGCAAAAGGCAAACCGCTTACAAAAGCTGTTGTTCATGAATTTGGTCAGGCTGTTCTGGAAGATATCAATCCACGTGACAGCTGGAGAGCATCCAAGGCATTCCGTCAGCACATCGCTACTGTTCTTGCAGAGCGTGCACTGACAGAATCTATCAGATTGGCAGGAGGTGTGATCGATGAATAAACAGTACAAATTACTTACCTGCACGATCAATGGTAAGAAAGTTGAGAAAATGATCGATGTCCGTGCATCACTTACAGATGTTTTAAGAGATGACTTCCGTCTGACCATCGTAAAGAAAGGCTGCGAAGTTGGAGAATGTGGAGCATGCAATGTAATCATTGATGGGGAATGCTTCAACTCCTGTATCTATCTCGGTGTATGGGCTGAGGGAAAAGAAATCCTTACTCTTGAAGGTCTCGCCGGACCGAATGGCGAGTTATCCGATATCCAGCAGGCATTTATTGATGAAGCAGCTGTTCAGTGTGGCTTCTGTACACCTGGATTTATCATGAGTGCAACTGAACTTTTAAATGCCGGCAAAGAATTCTCAGATGATGAGATCCGTAAGATGATGTCTGGTCATCTGTGCCGCTGCACCGGCTATGAAAACATTTTCCGTGCTGTCAAGAAAACAATGCTTCGCAGACTCGGAAAAAATGAAGAAGCAGACGCTGTCTAAAAGTAAATTGGGTTGCTGTTCGATACTGCCTGGGGACAGCATGACTGGGCACAGCTTTTGTGCCCAGTAACATAAACAGCACTCAATTGTAACTACAATCACATAAAATGTCTAGAAAGAACGGGTATGTAATTATGAAAGATAAAGAACGAAATATCACAACCGTCAGCGAAGAAAATATCTATGTCCTGAACGGCCGCGTACCACTTGGGAAAGCGATTCCTTTTGGCTTACAGCATGTACTTGCCATGTTTGTAGCCAACCTTGCACCTGTATTAATCGTCTGCAGTGCCGCTCTTGTCAGAGGCACCGGTGACCATCTGACCGCTGTTGAAATCACTCGACTTCTTCAGTGTGCCATGTTCGTAGCCGGAATCGGTACTTGTTTACAGCTCTACCCTGTATGGAAGATCGGTTCTAAACTACCAATCGTTATGGGTGTCAGCTTCACCTTCCTCGGAAGTCTTCTGATGATCTGTACAAACCCTGATCTCGGATATGAGGGTATGGTCGGTGCCGTTATCCTTGGTGGTATCTTCGAGGGAGTTGTTGGTTTAAGTGCCCAGTATTGGAAGAAATATTTAACACCGGTTGTATCCAGCTGTGTTGTTATCGCGATCGGACTTTCCCTTCTCCCGGTTGGAATGAATTCCTGGGGCGGTGGAAGCGGTTCCGAATCATTTGGATCCTGGTATCACCTTTTTGTAGGTCTTGTGACACTGATTGTCTGTCTGGTTTCAAGATATTTACTGCATGGTGTATACAAAAACCTGAACATCCTTGTTGGATTGATCTTCGGTTATATCCTTTCCGCAATCTTTACTGTTGCGGGTATTGCTCCAATGATTGATTTCTCCGGAATCAGCAAAACAATCAGTGAAATCGGATTTTTCAGCCTTCCAAGACTTGTCTTCTTCACCGGTCATACACCGGTATTTGACCTTGGAGCATTCTTCACAATTGCGATTGTCTTCCTGGTTTCTGCCGCTGAGACAACCGGAGCTACAACCGCAGTATGTAAAGGATCTTTAGACCGTGACATTAAGATTGAAGAGCTGCAGGGATCTCTTGCAGTTGACGGATTCTCCAGTACGATTTCCGGATGCTTCGGATGTCTGCCACTGACTTCTTTCAGCCAGAATGTCGGACTTGTAACTATGACTGGCGTAATCAACCGATTCACGATCCTTATGGGAGCTTTGATCCTGATTCTGGCATCTCTGTTCCCACCGCTTGGAGCCTTCTTTAACTCCCTGCCACAGTCAGTACTTGGCGGATGTACTGTTATGATGTTTGGTTCTATCCTGTACGAAGGAATCAAGATGCTCAAAGACTGTGAGTTCAATGACCGCACAATGATCATTGTATCTCTCGCTTTCTGCGTCGGTGTTGGTCTTACACAAACAGATGCGAACTTCTTCAGCGCTTTCCCACAGGCTGTGGGAGATATCTTCAACGGAAATGCTGTTGCAGGCGTGTTCGTAGTATCACTGCTGCTCAGTCTGATCCTGCCGAAAGATAAAAGTGAAAAAGTAGAAGAATAAAAAAGAAAAATAACAGCTGTAATTGAAACAAATTTCTCTTACAGCTGTTATTTTTCTTTTTCATATATCCTAAAGCAACGGTGTCATATATAACGGCAGATATACAATCCCTTCTTCCACCTTCAGATCATTTTTATGAAGAACATATAGCGTATCTAACTGTTCTGCATATTTCTCCCTACATTTTTTCAATGATGTTAATGTATACTTTCCACCGGACTTCACTTCAATTGGAGATATGTTATGTTTACTTGTAATTTTGCTCTTTGCAATCAGAAAGTCAATCTCCATTCTCAGACTTGCATCATCACGAGATGGGTTATTATAAAAATAAAGTTTATGGCCACTTGCAACAAGCATTTGTGCAACAATATTTTCCATAATCATTCCTTTATTTACTTCCAGTTTGTCAAACAGTAATTTTTTATAAATCTCTTCACTCACAATTCCATTTTCATCAAATGCATGACTTATAAGCAAACCTGTGTCTGCCATATAACATTTCATTGTTACACGATCCATATTTAATTTTAATCCGATATTTGGCGCTGTCGAATTATAGCATACATTCACGATCATTGCATCACTTAACCAAAAAATCGCATCTTCATAATCTCTGAATCTTGCTTCTTTCTTTAATGATGAAAGTTTAAATTTTTTATCATGCTTTTGGAGCTGTGCCGGAATATCATCAAAAATTTGTTCTACCTTCATCTCATATCCTTGAGCATGCTTTACGATATCTGCCCTGTACAATTCCAGAATGTCTCTCTTCACACGATCGACACGTTCAAAATCTTTCGTCTCTACATATCTTTCTACAGCCTGTGGCATTCCTCCAACAATCATGTACTGTCTGAAATAATCCATAGCTTTTCTGTGAAGTGCTGCACCAAGCGGCTTTTTCTTTTCAAAAAACACTTTGATAAAATCCATCAGACTCTCATTATCCAATGCCCATAAAAATTCCTCAAAGTCCAGAGGATACATTCGAAGATGTCTTTCTTCCGAAGGAATCACAATATCTTTTACATTTTTCTTAATGCTCATGAGTGATCCTGTTTCAATGTAATCATATCGGCCATCCGCTACAAGATATTTAATTGCAGCTCTCGCCCGTGGAAAGAGTTGTACTTCATCAAAAATAATCAATGTGTCTCGCTCATATAATTTCACATTATAATAGTTCGACAAATACATAAAAAATAAATCAAGATCATTCAGGTAATTTTCAAAAAGCTCTGTCACTTCTTGATTTACTCTGTTGAAATCAATGATAATGTAGCTTTTATATTCTTGCTTTGCAAAGTTCTCTACAATGTAACTCTTCCCTACACGCCTTGCACCATCAATTAATAAAGCTGTTCTCCCTGCTTCCTCTTCCTTCCATTTCAATAATTCTGTATATATTTTCCTTCTCAAAGTGTCCACCTCTTTTTTAATAACTCTCATTATTATTTGCAAACCTTGTACTTTTATTCTATTTTACATATTTTCAAAGTTTTTGTCACTATTATTTTACACGTTTTCAAGATTTTTATTCATCATATTTTACACGTTTTCAAGGTTTAACACATATTTACATTACACATGTACAGGTGTTGTTAATATGAAAGAAAATAAAAAAGAAGCTATATGAGGAATTGTTACTATTATGGCATTATAGTAA
>ERZ870043.7-NODE-7-length-29101-cov-12.123174_pt1 | contig 29101 bp, 33 predicted proteins | sample MGYA00521102_ERZ870043 | MGnify/ENA primary metagenome ERZ870043 (study PRJEB32232, sample SAMN07284962) | human gut metagenome | biome: human-associated habitat; material: feces | host: Homo sapiens | place: Tanzania | collected 2014-01-26 ...
TACACTGTCGCTCCCACTCCATAGTATTACATGCTTTTAATTCCTCTGTAACTCCCTCCGCACTTTGCATTTGTGCCTCAATCAATTCATACCGTTCCTGTGCCTGTTCATTCAAATCTGCCAGGTAGCTGTCCAATTTCCCAGTCAGTAAAAGATAAGAATACATGCCTGATTTATAGTTTTTCATATATTCTTTCCGAAGCATTCCCCAGTAACCAATCTGCCTGGTTTCCTCTGGCAAGTCTATCATTGGCAGGTAATAATCTCCTACCAACACATAATCTAATCCATTACTATCATCATGTAGTATTTTTTTCTGATCGCTCATGTCCTTCTCCTCCATCAAATCTTTCTCTCTTCTCGCAGATATTCTTCAAATATACTTCTTCTAATCAGCACTTTTTTTCCGATTTTATATACCGCCCCTGCTTCATGTGTCATACGGACAACGGGTTTGATTCCCAGTCTGTAGTATTCGCACGCCATGTTATAGGTCACGTAGTCATGACTCATAAATTCCAGATCTTCGTCGTCAATCTCATCTGAAAACATCCATACATTACCGCTCATCTTTTATCTCCTCCTTACCCTTTCCTGTCGCCGGTTCATGGAATCGTTCCAGATAGGCGTCAAAAATATCCCGGTTGATCAATACGGTTCCATCTATTCTGTAAATCGCACCTGCATCACTGGCAAGTTCAAAAAGTTTCTTATGAGAGATACTGTAAATAATCTCTGCCTGTTGATAACGCAGATACTGTCGGCGCAATTTTCTAAACTGCTCCGGTACTTCCTTCATACTTGTGATTGGTTTATAATTTTTATCCATGATGTTTTCCTCCAAAATTAAATTTACTGTTTTACAGAAGTTGACTGCCGGGATATATTTTTTAGTACGAAAAAAAGCACCTCTCAGATTAACTCTAAGAAGTGCTCTTGTTGTCATGCATATCAATCATTGATCCAGTGAATCAATTTTGATTTCATTCTCAAACCTGTGTCCTTTCACCTGAAATTCGTCATGCTTCATAACGATTCATCATTCTCCCAAATTTTGTTGTCAAATTGTTGTCAAATGCGGTCTGACATCATGGTTTTAGACATTTTATATTTAATTTTAGTACAGCTTTGCACCAGCCGGGATATGGTTATCAACCATCAGAAGATGAAGTTTTTCTTCGCCTTCTTCCTCATGGATTGCACTGAGAAGCATTCCACAGGATTCAATTCCCATCATGGCTCTTGGCGGCAGGTTAGTGATCGCAATTAAGGTCTTTCCAACCAGTTCTTCTGGCTCGTAATAAGCGTGAATACCGCTTAAAATCGTACGATCTGTGCCTGTTCCGTCATCCAGAGTGAACTGTAACAGCTTCTTGGATTTCTTAACAGCTTCACACGCTTTAACCTTTACAGCTCTGAAATCTGACTTGCTGAAAGTATCGAAATCAACAAATTCCTCAAATAAAGGCTCTACCTTTACCTTGGAGAAGTCGATAACTTCTTCTTTCTCCGGTGCTTCTGTAGAAGTGCCATTTTCTGACTTCGCAGATTTCTTATCAGCGTCCAGTGACTTCATTGTCGGGATTTCTAACTGCATACATCTTATACAATTTAATTCCCTTTATTAAAACACTTTACAGCCTCTCATCACTTATTCTCTAAACCTTTAGAACTGATTAAGGCTCTTTAATTTGTCGTACTCTTGTCGTACTATACAAATTTTGTCGTACCTCCTCAGCAAAACTAAATCAGACTCTTTCCTAAAATACATCTAATTTTTTTGCTAATTCCTGCATCGACTCATGCTTTTTTGTTTCTGTAACTTCTGCATAAATGTCCATCGTAGTTTCAATATTTGCATGTCCCATGATAGACTGAATTACCTTTAAATTTGTCTCATTTTCACAAAACCTCGAACAAAAAGTATGTCTCAAATGATGACATGAAAAATGCGGTATAAGAATCGGCTCTCTCTTTTCTTTGGCAGCTTTTACCGCCTCTTCTACATTATATGCTTCGTATATACGCTTAATTGCTCTATTGATAGCCTGTGGATTATGTACATTTCCAAAACGATTAGAAAAAACAAATCCAGACATTCCATCAATTTCTGTTTCATTGAACCCGTTTTCTTCTTGAAATGCATACTCTCTTTTAAGAGCTTCATAAACTGTATCCAGCATAGGAATCATTCTTATGCCCGCCTCTGTTTTGGGTAATGATACGGCAAATGAGCAAATACCATGTCCCTTATATTCCCTGCTATAATAAACCAAACTATGATTGATACTAATTATCCGCTTCTTAAAATCAATGTCATCCCACCGGATTCCAATCGCCTCACCTATTCTGCAGCCAGTGCCAAGTAAAAACTTGAATAATGTCACCCAGCTTTCAAACCTTTCATTATTCTCTATGTATCTTATGAAAGCTCTCTGTTGCTCCAAGGTTAGTGCATGTCTCACACCATGATTTCGCCCCGGTAGCCTTTTTACTTGTGCCATTACCCCATCACTCGGATTAGTTCTGATAATATTATCCCTTACTGCTAACTGAAAGGTTGGATGTAACACCGTATGAATAGTCTCCAGAGTATTCACTTGCATTTTCTTATCTTTCAATAAGTATTGATAAAATTGTAGGACATCTGAAAACTTAATCACAGCAATCTTCTTTTTGCCAAACCCATCTTTCACGAAACGATCATACATATATTTATAATTCGTTCTTGTTGTTTCTCTCAATTCTGATTTTGTAGAAATATATCTATCAAAAACAAAATTAACTGTTGCACTGCCTGCAACATAGGTGTCCAGACCGTCTAGCTGATCTTTAATTAACTGTTCTTCACGTTCTCTTAATGTCTTAATATCTTTTGAATAAATGCTGCGTCTTCTGCCTAATGTATCCATATATGTATACACATACTTTCCATCGCATTTACGTTGTGTTTCGCCTTTTCTTAATACCCTCCCTTTTCTATCCTTCCTTGAATATGCCATTTTTCTCCTTTCTCAAGGAAAGAATTTTCACACTTAGCTTCTTTGGGAATCTTCCATTGCATACTGCAAATCAATTCCTTTTTGTAGCACTTCTGTTACGGTCATGTCATGTTTGGACGCATATTCTCTAAGTTTTGTGGCTTCTTCCTCTGTCAGTTTCAATCCAATCAACGTATTTTTCGGATTCGCTGACTTTGGTCTTCCCATTTTAGCCACACCGTACACCTCCATCCATTTCTCCTTTATTATACTTTTGGTTTAACCATAAGTCAAGTGTATTTTCCTTTTCTCTGACGCTGAAAATCTTTCCTTATCAAAAATAATTCTTTTACTGCACCCGGAATGTTTCAAGATATTGATCAAAAATATCTAAGTCAACCAATACCATTCTGTCTATCTTCAAAATGGCTCCCGCATCCTTTGCTAATGTCTGAAATTTATTCATTCCCATACTGTACATTTCTGCACCCTCTTTATATCTGACTAACCTTTTCTTTTCCACTTTTTTTGTTGCTCTTTGCATATTCTTTTATTCCTTTTCTCTCTATATTATATAAAAAATCCTGCAGGCGGCCGTCGGGAAACAGCCTCATTGGAATCACTCCATCTTTTCAGACCGGGCAGCCACCCCGGAAGTATCATTATCAGAAACAGTGTCCTCGCCGCAAAGTTCCCACACTCTACCTACAGCCAGATATGAATCGCTCATGTCAATTTCTCATAAACACGTATTCACGTACTCCAACCTTGCGACACGGTGTCGCAAAGTTACCATCATGACATTCATGGCGTATCCGCCGCCGGGCTATACTGTTTCATTTGTCCTGCAGGATAAAATATTCTGTTATCAAGGTACAATTTATTTCTTAAAATCAACTTTTATACGTTAAATGCCTCCTATCAGAAGCCAGCAGAAAGGGATACTGGTTCCCAGTCATTCTTAACGTACTATTTTAAATTCCAAAATCGTTTTGAGAAGTTTTGCTTCTAATCTGTCACGCAGTGTTTTATCTACGCAGTAATGAACATTTCCGTATTCGTCATACATTTTTCTGGTTGCCAGCTTTGCTATGTAGCCTTCATAATGTTTCATTACCATATTAATTGCCAGAACATTACCTTCTGTCGCATCCTCTATAATGCAAAATGGAAGCAGCCATTTTTCTTCTGTATTTTTATTTTTCACATTCACTTTTGTTTTCCTCCATTATCTGCTTCAACAATTCCAATGAACGTGTCCGATGCTCATGCACCGTACTCCTGACAAGATTCATTTTCCTTGCAATCGCAGCATCACTCATCTCCATAAAATATGACAGCAGAATTACTTCTCTTTTTCTATCCGTCAACGCATTCAATGCCTCTGCCAGTAAAGAACTTTTCACTTTCACATCATACTCACATGTTTTAAAAAAGTAGGATGTTTCATTATATTCATCCACTACTGACAGTTTCCCTGTCTGACATTCAGATAATTCTGAAAACAATATTTCATGTTTTCTCCGGTAATCCATATGCCTGTCATAATCTACCACTTCGCCATCCAGCGCCAGTTTGCACTTTCGATCAAACTGATGCCTGACCGTTGTTTCGTCATAGGAAGAAGATTGCTCCATAGAGTTCACCTCCTTCCCGATCGCAAGATATGAGCAAAGGTCTTTTCCCTTTCACCCATATCCCGTATGGAAAGTACCCGATGTTCGGGTCTGGAAGAATTTTTTTATCTTTATAATAAGAAACGCCTCCTGAGCCGAAGCCTAGCAGACGTTTTTCATTACCGAAACAGTGTTGCTTATAAAAAATAAACGATTCTTTTATCCTCAAATAAAATAAGCGGAAATAATAGATTTCGTCTACTATTCCCGCTTATTATCTCTTTTCTATTTTGTACTTTACTGCCCCAATATATTGTGAGATCAAAACTACTGCCATTGTCACTGCAACCAAAGACACTATTGCTTTCATCCCGGTAAGTGTACAAATCCCCGCAAACACATATATGCCCACAATAATTTTTACAGCTACCTTTCTGCAGTGTTTTTTTTCATCTGCATCAAGTTCTCGGTTAATGCTTTGTACCGGAGCCATATTCCATATCAGAATACTGCTCAACACAATTATTCCCCACGCAGCATTTAATGGTTGTGTATACAGACGATTAACAACCAATACCAACGTCTGCACAGTAACAGAACACATAAAGCAGGCACTAAAGCTGTTTAGATGCACTCCGCCAACAAAACTGCGTAACATCATAAAAATTCCTGTAACCACTGCAAATTCCGGAATCATATGCAAATATACCGCAATTCCAAAACAGGTCAAAAGACAGCTCAACATTTCAAGTCCTATTTGAAACCCATATTGGTATATTTCATATGATTCCTCTGGAACAGCACCAGATTTAACAATATAACCTGTCAGTTTTTCAGAAAAATATTTCATGTTACATCTTTTTCATTTTCTTCAGTGCTTCCGGCATTTTAGGCTGATGGAAGATATAGCAGCACGCACTGTCCGCTGACATTTTTCCCAGTTTCAAAGATACATTTGCTAATGCTTTAGCTGACTGTTTTTTTACATTTTTAGAATTCATAATTTGAATCTCCTTTCAGTTGTTTCCTCTACACTACTACAAAAAAACACAAATTTGTCTTTCTTGTAAAAAAAACGAGTGTTGATGTAACTTTTTCTATTTCTCCTTAAAATAAAAAGTAGCGGCGAAATTTATATCACTACTACTTCTCTTTTATCCCATATTTCCCTAAATACCAATTCCATCGGGCAATATCTTCTATTTTCTTTCTATATTCCTCTGAACTTTTGGCTATTTCTAAATAGTCATAGGCACCCGCCATTAACGTTGAAAAAATATTCTGCGGTGTTCCTTCTTCCATCAGCGTAAGGATTGGTATCCTTTGTCCCAGCCTCCCCTTTACCTGAACAATTGTTTTAAATATACCTTTCTTAACCATTTCTTTATCAAAGTACATAATAACTATATCCGGATACGGATATAACTTTTTTTCCAAGGACTTATAAGTACACCATGTTAATTTATATCTTCCGTCTATTACACTATTTGTCAAATTAAAGATTTTCTCATCATCACTGAATAATAATATTTCCGTCATACCGCACCACCACAATACCATTCTAAAAAAATCATTCGCCATTTCCCCAAAATTATCTTTTTATTTTATATCTTTTTTCCGTAATACAAAATATACTGTAATAATATCGACTGTTGATGTAATTATTCCTGCTTTCCATATAACACTACTCTGATTAAAAAACGGTTTGCCACATCATCATCAATCGTAACCACTCCATGATATTTGGCAGCAATTCGATATACGGATGAGAGACCTACCCCATGATTTCCCGCATCTGTTTTTGTAGACTTTAACCTTTTATCTTTCGTCTTTATAAGCACACCTTTGTAATTATTTTCCACAAATAGCAGCAGGTTATTTTTATCATATTTCATGTGAAGCCTAATGTACTTTTTACCCTCCGCTTTTTGTGCTGCCTCTACAGCATTTTCTAATAAATTGCCCAGTATCAGGCAAATATCCGCACCCCTAAACGGCATTTCCATAGGAATATTTAAATTTACGGAAAAGTCTATTCCCACTTTTTTTGCCTCAACATACCAATATCCAATCAATGAATCTATAACAATATTTCCACTGTTAGTAACTGTAGATGTCTTTATTCCACCTTCTTCCATTATCTCATTGACAAATCTAATAATTTTTTCATTATCTCCGTTTTCTGCATATGCAAGAATCGACACAAGATTGTTTTTCATATTATGTCTTACATCTCTTAATTGAAGTATTGACAGTTCTCTCTCCTGCTGATGCCGTTCACATAAATCTAATTGTTGTTCATAGACAGAGGTCATTCTTCTCAGCTGCAGATCATCCGCCAATTTTATGTAAATATAGAAAACAAGAACATTCACGCCTAACAAGATAACGGCAGTAACTGCAGATTGGATATTTGCACGATTACTATGGAGCCTATACCCAAACATAAAGATATTATTCATAATATAAATGCTACCTATCGGAATCAATACAAGCATAAAACTATATCTCACTGGAAGCTCTTTAATTTCATCTTTTGTAAATACTCTCTTCAATGCCGTAATTGCAATCATAAATACAATTTTTGAAGTAAATGATCCTAACGTTCCTAATGCCTGAAGGTCTGTAAATTCACAACAGTACGTCAAAAGTATATTCCCGCTTATTGTTTCTATCAACATCCAGATTGCATTAAAGGCAATTGTAAAAATGCATTTGTTCCAAAACTTCCCCTCATAAATTTGGGCGACCGCAAACAATGTAGTGATAATAGTAACAATAATATTTCCATAAGCTGGCAGCAAATTCACGCTCGACATTTCAAATTGCCATGCCATAAATATAACCAATCCAACCACTGACAATATTGTTCTTTTTCTTCTTTTTAAAAATATATCGAAATAATAAAAGAACAGATATACTGCAAATATGATAAACAATATATCCGTTCCATATGACAATGTCTTACTCATTGACATAAAATGTGTCCTCCATTGAGCAGTACTGCTCTCCGATTAATTTTCTTCTGTCTTCACTGATTGAAATTCTTTTGCCATTATCCATAACTACGAAATCATATGCCTGCCCTTCCACATGCTTATAATTTACAAGATATGACTGGTGAACACGTAAAAATGGCACTTTACTCTGTTTAAGGCTTTTCTCTATATCATTTAATTTTCCATATGCGACAAATGTATCTTTTCCCGTCACAATAGATACTTTACGTTTATTGCTTTCAAAATATAAAATCTCACGCATTGGTATTTTATGGTTCACCCTCTGATAGCTATACCGAAAATACGAATCTTCACAATACACTTCTTCGTACGCTGATTTAAAACACGCTTCAATTTGTTTTTCACTCACTGGTTTCACAAGGAAACGAAACGGTCTGACTTCAAAAGACTCCTGCATATGATTTTCGTGGCTTGTAACATAAATAATAAGAGTGTTTTTATCATACTCTCTGATTCTTTTAGCCGCTGAAATTCCATCTTCTTTGTCCATTTCTATATCCAAATAAATCATGTCAAAATATGTGCCCTGTGCAACCGCATCCGCAAGACTCTCTCCATTCCAAAACACTTCAATTTCAACATCTATAAAAGTTCGCTTTGCTATTTCCTGTAACAGCATATCCATTCTTCCGGTTGTCTGAATATCATCATCACAAATTGCTATATTCAGCATTTCTTATCAACTCTCTTCTGTATTTTTCTCGTCTCTTTTACGTTTTTCACACGTTTTCTTAACCGTCTGCATAATTGACCATACCATTTCCTGATCATATTCATCTAAACCTTTATATATCTCAATAAGATCATAATAGGTGTCTAATGTCTTATTCATTTTCATCTGTCCCTGCAAATCTCTCTTCACCTCTGAAATCCCAAGTAAATAATCCGTTGTCACGTTAAAATATTCAGCTATCTTCTTTAATACATCCACTTTAATGCACAACACATCTCTTTCATATTTACTAAGCATTTGTTGTGTGATTCCTAATTCAGAAGCCAAAATTTCCTGTATTAGTCCTCTATTTTCACGAAGTTGTTTGATTCGACTCTCCATAATTGATTACCTCTTAAGCATATTATAGATATATGCTACCCTAATAAGCTTCTTGTGATACAAATAATAGAAGTAATCAATTACATTATCGTGTTTATTATGTCCATTATCTTATATATACTTACCGTCAACGAAAATCATGGCAACCTTTTCTATACATATATACTAAAAAGAGAAGGTTTTATCAATATTGAGGATTACTGTGAATATAGTGTTTGTTGCAAAAGTAAATTGGACATTATTGCAATGGGTATTTGGACATTATTGCAAGAACTGGGAAGAGGTGAGGAATGCTTTTTATTCCTCGCAAAAGCCCAGTTTTACAGGGTTTGGGGGTGTAGCCCCCAAGAGTACTTTGCAACTTTGTCCACTTTCTCAATTTTGCAACTTTGTCCAAAAAGTACTTGCAAAAAACAAATATAGATTATCACAATAACTACTCAAAAATTTTTCCATGTAATTATTTCCTGTGTTAAAGTAACTTTTATTTCAATAAGCTATAATAATGTATATATTGGGAAACATTGATACGGATATTGTGAACTTCCAGTAAATTTACGACTAAAATCGATTTACCCGCATAAATACTGGATTTTCTGTGGAAATATAAGTGAACCAGTAGTCGTAAATACGCATTAATAAAATTAATGCCATATTCCCCAAAAAGCTTGAAATTATGGGGTATTTATATATTTAGTTGTACAAATTAGTGGAAGTTCACAGATATTGATATTCCAGATAGCACAAACAAGCCGAATCACAGATAAGATTCTGCCTATTGTAAAAAGAGCTGTTTATATGTAAGCGCTTAAATGGTTCTTTCCACACTTAGTTGAAATTGATGTGTTAAAGTTATATAATACATTCAAAATATATTTACCAAGAGGGATATTTATATGGACGAATTTATTAAGTTACTTGACCCAGCCTATGAACTAATACAATATCGCATAAAAGAAGATAAAGTGATTTTTCATATTGCATCAACAATAGCTGAATTAGAATGTCCGTTTTGTGGAAGAAAAACATCTAAAGTTCATTCTATTTATGAAAGAGAAATTCAAGATCTTCCTATGCAAGGAAAAAAGGTCATTCTGTTGGTAGATACCAGGAAAATGCGATGTATGAATCTGGACTGTTCTCATAAAACTTTTTCCGAGAAACATCCATTTGTGGCTGCTAAATCGAAAAAAACGAACAGGTTAATCCAAAATATTTTATATACATCATCCCAACTAAGCTCGTTGAATGCTTCTAAACTTTTAAAAAGCGAAAATATTTCAGTTTGCAAAAGCAGCATCTGTGATCTGCTTAAAAAAAATGCCATCCATTGTGGATAAATCTTCTGTAAAAATGGTATGTGTGGATGACTTTGCTCTCCGTAAAAGATTTTCTTATGGAACAGTTATGATAAATTTGGAAAATCATCGGATTGTTGATATGATTCCGTCAAGAGATACAAATGTTGTCTGCAACTGGCTGAAAACGTTTCACAATATCGAAGTTATTTCAAGGGATGGAGCCATTACATACGCATCCGCTGCTACAAATTCTCATCCTGATGTCATACAGATTAGTGACCGTTTTCACTTGATAAAGGGACTTTCGGAAGTTATCTGTAAATATATATTTCGTGAGTTTCCTGCAAGGGTTGAAATACCATTAACAGAAAGCGTTACGGATGAAATGAAAGCATTATATAACACTGCAAACCGGTCATTGCGTATAAAATTCGCCCATGAAAAACGCAGGGAAGGACTAGCCATATCGGATATAGCATTATTGTTACATTCATCACCTAAAACAATCCAAAAATATCTTGCAATTCCAGAAGACCAGATTCCAGAAAGCAAGGAAATTGCCAGGGAACGGCAACACCAGCTGGCAATAAAACAAAAAGAACAGGAAATAAAAGAAGCAAGAGAAATGGCTTTGGCAGGATATCCGATTGAGCAAATTGCATCTCAGATGCACCGTGCCCATAAGACTATACAAAATTATTTAAATCCTGATTTTTCAGTTACAAATGGTCACTATAATGTTCGAATTCCAGGAAAATTAGCTCCATATGAGAACGAGGTAATAAAACTCAGGAGTCAGGGATTAACGTATCCCCAAATACATGATATTATTTGTAAAAAGGGATATACTGGCAGTGTAGCTTCGTTACGAATGTTTATGCAAAAAGAAAGAACACGAATGCATGAACAGAATGAAACAGAAAAGCCGCATTCTGAATATGTGCAAAGGAAATCCTTATGCCAGCTGGTTTATAAAAAACTCGAGGATATTGGCACAATCACTGTCAAACAGTATCAGGAAGTATTAAAAAAATATCCTTTATTGAGTGAGTTATATACATTAACCAAAGACTTTTGTAATGTCATATTCTCTAAAAATCCTACAAAATTAGATGAATGGATCAATGCAGCACCAAAATATGATATCCCTGAACTTCAAACATTCATAAACGGCATAAAAAAGGATGTAACTGCTGTAAAAAATGGAATTATATATTCGTATAATAATGGCTTAGCAGAAGGCAGTGTAAATAAAATCAAAGTCATAAAACGGGTAATGTATGGTCGAAACAGTTTTGAACTATTGAAAGCGAAAGTGCTATTCGGAGAACTCTTTCACATTAAATTCAACTAAGCATGGAAAGAACCGCTTAAATTTTAGGTATGATAGAAAAAATCCCCGACTACTTTCCAGTAGTCGGAGCACCTTGACAATTCACATATGATTGATTTGATTCGTTTGCACGACGTTCGATCTCAGCTTTGACGGGTTTCGTTCCATGGCGCCAGAATACACCATGCAGCATCTGTCAGACCGCTTTGTCTGCATTCGATTACCAGTTCCATCCATTCTTCCAGGGAACGCCCTGGAGCATGTTTCTTACTCATAATGAAACCTCCAAATGTAGTAAATTTCTATCTCCTATCAAGCGGAGTGTAGTAAAAATCTATTTACTATCATTATGAGTTTAAAAACGTAGAGAGTAAAGCTACCCAGGATTTAAGCGCTTACGTTTATATTGCGATTGAAATCAATATGAATGGAATGAAAGACGTCCTTGGGACAGAGCCACTCCCCGTTACAGAACATGGAATATCTATTCCTGATGAACGCTAATTAAAAAACTGCACTCTGCTCCGGAAAATATGCACTATTTTTCTGGAAAAGAATGTTCTGAATTTCTGGAAAGCATGCACTATTGTATTGGAATACTCAACAAACAGTAATTGCCATAAATATCCATACCAAAAGACCTTTCAGCACTTTACCAAAACAGGGAAAAGGTCTTTCTATGTAAATTTCTATTTTTATATAATTTATACTTCTATATATTTTTAGACATTTTACTTTTATCTATATAATAGTTCTTTAATTTCTAGATAATCAAAATAAAATTCATCAATTCTACCATTTGTCACATGCAATAACGTTGGAACTCCTGCAATAGTAATCTGTTGCCAATTATTTACCTCTGCATAATTGATTTCAGGAGTTATCATTTTAGCATATATCATTTCCGTGTCCTGACCATCTGGAATATTGGAATAAATTTTATACCGTCTTCTATGACCATATTGATCATAATCATTTGAATTCAAATATTTTTCTTCACTCTCTCCCGGATAGTAAATTATATCTCCCGCTTCATTAATATATCCTATTTCTTTAGGAAAATGAATTGAACTACTCCAATCATATTTCTGCCCTCTATTTTTTTCAATATCACAATTAAGTGTATATACTTTATGCTGCTTACTTAAACTGTCAATAACATCCGACACTTCTACACAATATGGGCATGCTGTCCTATAAAAATACAAATAGTATTCCTCATCTTCTTGAATCAATGAGTCCTCAATATCTATACTTTCAAGTAGATTTTTTTCCATTTTTTCTATACTATTGGCTTCTACATTTAATCCTGACATAAAAAATAGCACAATGCATGCCAACGTTATTAATATTTTCTTATTCATCTCTCTTCCTCCTTATGACCATACTATTGGTTCCAAATATTTTTTTTGTGCTTTACATCTTTTCTCCCACTTTTCTGGACTTTCACTTAATCTATCCATCAATTCTAAACAATCCCAACAGAATATATTAATATTACAGTCTTTACACTTTTGACTTATCATTGGTATTAAGTTTTGAAAATTTCTATATCCCGCTTCAAAAAATGCATGATTTTCAAACCATTCTTTTAAATCATCTATTTTTCTAACATCACCTAAAATATATTTTTCTTTCATTAAAAGCGAACATGGATAAATGTACCCTGTATAGTCAATAGTAAAGCCATTTTCTATAGCGCCACATTGCCCTACATAGACATTTTTCCTCAATTCTTCTAGTGATTCATTTAATACAGGAGATATTACCTTTTTGTCCTTTGAAACAAATAGTTCCGAATTTATTTTTCCTCTCCCTAATGGAGCAAACTCGCGTACAATCGCTGTTGTATTATGTTTTCTATTTAACTCTTCGAATGTTTCTATCAAATGCTTATTATTAGAACCAAATACCATTGACAATGATATTTTAAAGTAATTATTTTTGTGCAGCAAATCCACAACATCTAAAACTTTTGTAAAAACACCTTTCCCTCTAACGGCAGAACATGTCTCCTCATCCACACCATCTATGCTTATATCAATATGATCTACATAAGGAATAACATCCAACACATTTTGTTTATTTAGAAGTAAACCATTCGTCATCAAAAAAATCTTTCCTTTATAATTATCCGAAAGATATCTTAATATTTCAAATATGTCTTTTCTTATTAATGGTTCTCCTCCAGTTATTGTTATACTGAACGGATTCAGTTCAATCAGCTTATCAATAGTAAGTAAAATATCCTCGGTAGACAGAATATCTATATCTTTCTCATCTTCGTTTGCACATACACAACAATGCGCACATTTCAAATTGCAACGGTTTGTCAATACGAAATATACATTAATATCATTTTTTTCTTCATAATCTGAAGCTACCAGTGCTCCAAATGATTGTAATTTTTGAACCAAAACTTTAAAATAATTTTGATCTTCCAAATCTTCAAAAGCTTCCAGCACTTCCTTCATACTACAATTATTTCTAATTGCTTCTCCAATTATATCAAAACATTCCGTCGAAATTTTCAGCCAATTAGATTCGTTAGAAACAATGGTTTCTTTTCCATTGCTCACTATTTTACATCCTTTATTCCATCTAAAATTTCCCGTTATCATAATTTTCCCCTTTATATTTTACCTAATTTACCTTTTATCGTTTCTCTTGGTACAATGTATCAATGCCTTTTAGCACAAATACTCAAGAATTTCTTTTTATGTTATTGGCAGAATCTCTTTTAGCTATACGATTCTATATTGTTTCTGAAGTTCATAAATCACATTATTATACATGCATCGCATTACAGGTACTTTACAATAATCATCCGTAATAATTTTATTAATTATTCTACACCTATTCCCAATGCATGCATCATACAAATCACACTCTTTACATGTATTTATAGGTTCATAAGAATGTTCTAATATCCTATTTAGCTTTTCACTATCTGTACCGTTATATATATTACCGATGATAAAATCCTTTTTCCCTGACGTCCACGTACACGGAAAAATATTGCCATCTATGTAAATGTTAACACTGCTTTTCCCACCATGACATTCCTGATGTTTTCTTCTAATATCATCAGATATTATATTTATATCAACATTTGTATCATTTATATAGGTTTTAAATATGCTTTCTAATTGTTGTCTTAGTATTAAAATATGCCCATCTCTCCACAAACCATCTGAGAAATCAGGAATCGCCACAATCTTTTTAAATCCTAAATTATAAACATGTTCAATGCTATCAAATAAATACCTCACTGTTTCATGGTTATACGTCATTCTAAGCCTAACATCTGGCGCTATTTTTTTTAAATATAAAATATTTTTTATTACCGAATCATATGTACCAATATTATTAGCATATACTCGATTTATATTATTTATTTTTTCATTACCATCTAAACTAACAGATAAATTATACTTAAATTTTTCTGCTAGAAATTTCGATATCTCTTTTGTTAATAACGATCCATTGGTAGTAATACCAAATAATATTGTTTTTTTTAGTCTGAATTCTAACTTCTCTATCATCTTACGAATAAGATTAAAATTTAACAATGGCTCCCCACCATGAAAATTAACAATTATCTCCTCATCACTTATAGGTGCATTTTTTTCTATAAATCTGATTACCTCCTCTCCTGTCTTTTCGCTCATATTCTTTTCATAATCCGCAACATAGCAATATCGACATCTAAAATTGCATGCACTTGTAACCCATATATTGAATAACATACCATATCTCCTTCATTTTTTATTTATCATATTAGCTACTAATAAATCTGCTAGAGAATAAGAAAAGCAACTATTTATATTACATTTACATCCGTAGTTTTACCAATCGCAAGTGAAGCTACAATTTGTTGTTGTTTTTTTCTTACATTTTCCGCCGCCATCTGTACTGTTACGATTACCTGACCATACAGTTGTTTTACAATCGTTAAAGCAATCACCCTGTCCGTTTACATCCTGAAGCTCAATTTTGTCGTTAATTTTTTTTACTTCCATTTCTTCTCCTTTCTTCTTACCTCTAGCAGACTTATTAATAGCTAATATAAAATAAACATTTCTACAAACTATCAAAATCCAGAATCCTATTACATATACTCAGAATTTCTGGTCTATGTGTAATAATAATAACTGTTTTTTCTAAACACATTTTTTTTAAAAAGGCACAGATTCTTTTTTCACTTTCGCAATCCATTGCCGAAGTTGGTTCATCCAATATTAACCAATTTTTGTTCTCAATAAATAATCTAAGTAACGCTAATTTTTGTTTTTCTCCACCGGAAATATTCGTAGAATTTTCCGATAAGACATAATCCAACTTTCCTCCGAACAAATTAATATCAAAATTTAATTCTTTCATTAATTCAAAAACTTTTCCATCACTTATTTCCTTACCTAGCGGATTTATTATTTCTGTCAATTTTCCACTAAATAGAACTGGAGTCTGTCCCATATAACCTATATTGTTATAAAGAAAATTTATATTTAAATCTTTTAAATTATATGTATCATTTATTATAATTTCTCCCTTATCAGGTGTACAAAGACCAAACAATAATTTTAGAAGTGTAGTTTTACCCGTTCCGTTGTGCCCTACAATTCCAATAATATCTCCTTTTGAAATGGTAAACTCAAAATTACTAAATAGCGTTCGATTGCTGTCTAAATATCCAAACGAAACTTTTTCATATGTTATTTTTTGTAGACACTTTCTCGGCAACTGTTTCCCATCCGATAGTTTTACTGCTTCTTGTATTAATTCACATATTCTTTGAAATAGGGGATATGTATTTTTCATTTCTACATATGAAGAAATTAAAGCTGCAATTGGTCCGACAATCCTTTGTGCATAAATTGTTAAAGAAAAAAGTGTTCCAATCTCCATTAAATTCTTATATGTACTAAATGAACCAATAGTCAATATAATTAACAATATTAATGTATTAAATAGATACCCCAAAGTTCCAGAAAAAAACATAAAATTACTGTTTTTTATAGCAGCCTTTTTTACCAATTCATTATTTGTTTCATACTTATTGCAAACCAAAGAAGTATATCCTGACATCTGTATATCTTCTAAATTGGAAAGAATTTCTGTAACGTAAGCAGATTCATTTCCGGCTGCACTTCTTAGTTCCTCGCTAAATTTCATAATGCAGTGTCCTAGCTTTTTTTGAAATATTATCGTACATAAAGAAAATAATATAATAGCAACTCCTATAATTCTAAAGTAAAATATAATCAGTATAGATACTCCCAACAAAGTGAGAAAATTCTTAGCAATATTAGGAATTTCACAAGTCAAAAAATCTGCTATCTGCTCCAAATCAGAATTCAGACTCATGCATAAATCCCCTACCTTTTTCTGTGATGCAACTTTATATTTCGAATTTATTATTTTACGAAACAACTTAATTTTCAATTCCATATTGAGCGACATACTGAATTTATAATATAATACTTTTATAATATAATCACTTAAAACCATAGCTAATCCCACAAGTGTCATCAATCCACAAAAAACCATGATTCGTTTAATATTACTTTCATTTATTCCATAGTCTATAATCAAATGTATAAATGACGGATATAAAATAGATGTAATTATGTATATCACTATCGGAATGAAACATTGTATGTGCTTCCGTATAAACATTTTCTTATTAATTTCTATAGTTTTGATAAAATCAAACATTAGAATATCCCCCTTTTAGCGCATACCTAATTTTCATACTTAAACTTTGCAAAGTCATAAAGTCATACAAATTTAATTCCATTTCTGACAAATTTAAATTATATTGCCCAATAATAGTTCTCACAGCGTCAAGTATTCCATCCAGTCCTACATACTCATAAAGATATTTATCACTTTTCATGTTATACTCTTTAAAAATAATATGCAGATATTCCAAAATTTCTTCATCGCCTTTGCACTCATACACTAAACAAGATTCTATATTTGCAATTAAATCTGTTTCTGTCCATCTATTTTTGATAGCTGAGCGAGTAATATAATCCGTTCTTTCACTAATACTCAAATTTTTTATGGTATCAAATTTATTTGCCAAAATACCAGTAAAACAAGCTGTAGCCTTACTGTTACCGCTATAAAATGCATATTCCATATTTCCTAAATCTACAATGCATGGAGTTCTACTGGCTACACATTGTATTGATTTCCTTCCATCAAACCAAAACTCTTCATTTCTAACAAATGGATTCCCTGTGACACCAATTGCAAATTTAGACTCTGCTGGATATGATGTTGCACCGTTATTAGCCTTAGAAGCAACTATTATTTTCCCCTGCTCTGTTAATTGCCGACATACCTCACTTATTTCAAAAAATTCTTTATTATTAGATGTTGATAAACTTAGATTAATAATATCTACTTCCATATCTAATAATTTTTTCAATGTTTCAATTAATTTATAAGATGTACACTTTAAATTTTTATCAAGCACTTTGATTGGTATAATTTCCGTTTCTGGTGCCAAATTACTGATAAGGGCAGCACATTTTGACCCATGTCCATTTTCATCTAACCACTTCTCATTAGAATCAAAATTTATTTTTTTCGTTTTCTTTAAAAAGTATTCATTTATTCCACTATCAACAATAGCCACTTTACATGTCATAACTTTTTCCTCACAATTTGATTCTCTTATATTATATAACATTCCTTCGACCATTCTTCTGTTCTGTAAAAAAACCCGCAATTCATGTAAAAAATACTTTTATTCAACCATAGATAATAGATACAAAAATTATTAAACAAACCTATAAAACTTTCATTTAGATCAGCTTATTTGAAGAAAATCTTTTTAATATTTTTTATTTTGTATTCACTAAATTTCAAATAATATGCTTGCCAATAAATAAGCATCTCCAACAACAATGTAAGATTTTTTCAATCTTTCTGCTAATTTCTCTGACCCATTCAAAAGGCAGTCCAACTTCAAAATATTTTTCTTTTTGTGACATATTTTATTAATTCTATGAAATTCTTCCTTAATCTGATATACTTCTACTAATCATGCAAAAAAGCTGCTCAAATGAGCAGCTTTTATATGATAGTTCCTTTCATAAGAGTCGACTTAATAATAGACTTAATTTTTGTATATAAATTCCATAATATCATCTATCCTTAAATTTCTCTTTACTATAATATTTTTTCATTTTTAAAATAATGATTCTTAAAACATGAATGTTTATACATCCATATAAACTTTATTTAATCAATGGTAAAACAATTTCTCCGGATACTACTAAATATATTTCATATATTCCAATACAAATTAGTACAATTCCAAAGATACATAAGACACCTATCATAAATTTTGAATTAATTTTATCTCTGACACAGTAGGTCAAAATAGCTAATAAAATACCAACAATTAAAATCATTATACCTAGCATAATATACATACATTTTCCCCCTATTTATTTCTAATATATAACAAATGAAATACCGAAAGTCCTATTGCAATAATATAAATATGAAACCAACTAAAGATTAAGCGTAGTCCATATAAAAATATTCCGTAAGGTATAGTAAACCAAAACACAACATGACTATTTACATCTGCAAAGGATAATCCCAAAGCAATTACAGATGAAACTAACACAATCCCATCATAAAATATTAATATCTTTTGAATAACCATGTTCTTTTGTGATAAATATGGAATACTAATCCAAGCAGCTATAAATAAAATTGATAATATACAATTAGAAACTACCGGTGTTCCTTCAAACCACATCCCACCTACACTAATGTTTATCATAAAAATAACAATTATTAGTCCTCCTATTATAGCTTCGATCCAACGTACAAATTGTTTTCTATGCTGAACTTCTGTAGCTATGTTTACTAAATTTTCCTCTGCTTTTTTTTCAATGTTTTGAGGTTCAATTTTTTCTCCGGCAAATAACTCATTTAACGTAATATCTAGAACTAAACATATATCATCAAACAAGTTTGCATCTGGTAAACACCTTCCCGTTTCCCACTTTGATACAGCTTTATTCGTTACGCCAAGCTTTTCAGCAAATTGTACTTGTGTCATGTTTTTTTCTTTTCTACAATTCGCTATAAATCTTCCTATTAGCTTTTGTTCCATAATATATACTCCTTTCTTTTTTTCCATTATAGTCTATTCAAAGAATTTTTTACACCCACTAGGAGTAGAACAAAGGTAGAATTCTATATCTACCAATATTGTATCATTAAATTTCATAAAACTCTAAGTTACAACCACCAGTTCAACTGGTGGTTTATTATTAGCCCTCCTAAGGGCTGTCCTACTGCTCGCCCCAAAGGGCGGATATCGCAAGCACTCTTACTGGCCCGCTATAAAGCGGTACCTCTTGAATCTTCTTTTCTTGACTCTTCTGCTTGCTCTCTTATATACTTCTGGACTGCCTCATCTGTGATATTCCCAATTGTTTCCACATAATATCCTCTTGCCCAGAAAGATTTATCCCACTTACTTTGCAATTCAGGATGTCTATCATATATCATCAACGTGCTTTTTCCTTTTAAGTATCCCATAAAATCTGATATACTTAATTTAGGCGGAATTGCCACACTCATATGTACATGATCTATACATACTGCTCCCGCTATTATTTCTACATTTTTATATCGACACAACGTTGTAAGTATTTCTTTTACATCTGCTTTTAACCTTCCGAATAATACTTTCTTACGATACTTCGGTATAAAAACTATATGATACTGGCATTTCCATCTTGTGTGTGATAAACTTTTATTGTCCATATGGACCACCTCCTATGTTTGAGTTTGGCTTGCGATACCATTCTCATTTTAACATAGGAGGTTTTTTATTGATATCATGCACGCTTCTGCTTATTCCATTCTCCCCAGCATAGCTGGGGGATTAGACTCTTCATTCAGTACCCCGTTAAGTATATCTTGATTTTTCGGCAAAACAGAGAAAATAAAATTTCTGTTTCGTCATCGTTTTAGTGTAAAATGTGGATAATTTTTCAGTTTGGTTGCCAAGTGCTTTTGGGGTGTGGATTACTGAAACATAACTCCTTAGTTTTACCCAGATAACAGCATTTTTGTGGACTTTATCCGGGTGTTATCAGCATTTAATCTCTGATTTTTTCTGGTTATCCACCGTCATTTTGACAGTATGCAAAAATCTTACGATTCGCTTTTTACCCCATTTTCCGTTAAATAAAATAGAAGTATCAAATTTTAACGGAAGAAGGTGGTCTGATTGACAAAAGATGAAATAAATAAGCAGTTATTACAGCAGGTTAATTCATCAACATCAACTGTAGATTCCCTGAATGCTACAATCAATGCGCAAACACAGTTAATCGCTCAACTCAATCAGACGATACAGGAACTAAAGGAACAGCTTAATAAGAACTCCAAAAACAGTTCCAAACCACCTTCAAGTGATGGTTTCAAAAAGCCTGCCCCAAAGAGTCTGCGAAAACCATCTGGCAAAAAGGTTGGTGGACAGAACGGACATCAGGGGACACATTTAGCGGTAATAACAGCTCCGGATAAAATAGTCATACATATGCCTTCCGCATGTGAAGGATGCCCACATTATCAGATATGCAAGGGCACTGCATGCGTTGCAGAGAAACGCCATGTTATTGATGCGGTTGTTACAGCCAATGTAACGGAGCATCAGGCACTGGAACTTCCAATCTGTATGCTGTATGGAGATACACGCAGAGGTGCTTTCCCTTCTGACGTAAAAGCAGCCGTACAATATGGCGAAAACCTTCAGTCATATGCCATTTGGGCAAGCAATACAACTTTACATTCCCACAATTAACTATTGCTTTTTGTTTTTTCATTTATAAACTTCTTATTTCCTTTTTTTCTGTAAATCGGCTTATATATGAAGCAGTCATTTTTAGAGCAAGTTTCGCAATGTAGCACAATAACCCCTTCCGGGGTTACTGGCCACTTGCAACTTGATGGGGATTTCGTTTCCCCATACCCTCGACCGCAATCAAAGATATGCGTATTGGTTCCCATTGCCATGGTCACAGCGTGATGATTCTTCATCACTTGTTTTCACAGCAAGCTGTAAAATTTTCTCTTTCCTATGCGGAACCTTTATGCAGAAAGGAGCATTGAATGACAAGACCAAAAAAAGATGAAGCACTTACCAAAACTAAAGATGTTCACCTGCGTATGAATGAAACGGAATATGAGATTCTTCTGGAAAGAGCCACTGCAACAAACATGACTGTTTCTGATTTTATCCGAAATGCCTTGAACAGTCAGAATGTTATTATCAAATATGAAATCACTGCAGATGTTCCAGAAATAAAAAGACTGATTGGTGAATTGGGTAAGATAGGAAGCAACCTCAATCAGATTGCCCGATATTTTAATCAAGGTGGAATTATCTCCTCAGAAATGAGAACAGAAATAAAAAAATCTCTCCGGGATATTTATGAAATGAAATATGAAGTGATGAGAATGGCAGGTGATTTCCGTGGCAGTGATTAAACATATCGCAAGCAAAAATGCTGACTATGGAGAATCTGAACGGTATCTCATCTTTCAGCATAATGAATACACCCAAAAACCAATCCTCGATGATAAGGGGCATATGATATTACGAGATGAATATTACCTGGATGGTCTGAACTGTGATCCGTTTACCTTTGCATCTGAATGTCAGGAACTAAACAGCTATTACCATAAAAATAAAAATTTCAATGAGATCAAGTCTCATCATTACATTATCAGCTTTGACCCAAAAGACAAAGAGGAATGTGGACTGACTGGTGAACGGGCACAGCAGCTGGGACTGACTTTTGCAAAGAAGAACTTTCCCGGTCATCAGGCTTTAGTCTGCACACATACAGATGGTCACAACGAAAGTGGCAATATCCATGTACATATTGTGATCAACAGCCTTCGGAAATATGACGTACCCCAAGAACCCTATATGGAATTTGACTGTGAATCAAAAGCCGGATATAAACACCACCTAAGCACAGCCTACCTTGCTCACTTAAAACAAGATGTTATGGACATGTGTCAGAAAGAGGGCCTGCATCAAGTTGACTTGCTCTCTCCTGCTGAAAGAAAAATCACGGAAAAAGAATACTGGGCACAGCGTCGTGGACAGGAAAAACTTGATAAGCTCAACCAAAAAATGCTTGAAGATGGTATCACACCAAAAGAGACTCGCTATCAGACAGAGAAACAGTTTCTCCGGGATGCTATTGATGATGCTACAAGCACCGCCAAGTCACCAGAAGAGTTTGCACAAATCCTCGATAAAAAATATCATATCATCTTCAAGATCAGCAGAAACCGGTACAGCTATCTTCATCCAGGCAGAAAAAAATATATCACTGGACGAAATCTCGGAACACGATATGAAGAGGATTTTCTATTACAGACATTTAAGGAAAATGAAAAATCACTCTCTGATAGGAAAATGAAAATTGAAGAACCACAAGTTCCAAACACTGTGAAAGATTTGCAGACAGCACTTTCTCCTGATGCTTCCGATATTCCTGTACCGTTCATTTTCATAAAATCAGATCTCCGACTTGTGATAGATTTACAGACCTGTATCAAAGCACAGCAGAGTGAAGCCTATGCTCAAAAAGTCAAACTCTCCAATTTGAAACAGATGGCTCAGACGGTTGCCTATATTCAGGAACATGGATATAACTCTCTTGAAGATTTCCATACGGCACTTGACCAGGCATCCGATCAGACCAGTGCCGCCAGAAAATCTTTAAAGGATACAGAACAACAGCTTAAAGATGTGAATGAGCAAATACATTTTACCGGACAGTACCTTGCATACAAAAACGTATATGCCGACTATCGTAAGAGCCGCAATAAGGATAAATTCTACGAAGAACACCGGGCAGAGCTTTCTCTTTATGATACAGCTCTCCGGACACTGAAAGAAAAATCTGCCGGAAATAAACTGCCTTCCATGAAAGCCCTCTATACTGAAAAAGACCGGCTTATTGAATTGCGAGATACACAACGGGAAGATTTTTCTAGCCGCCGGGATTATGAACGGGAGCTTCGTACCGTGTCTGCTAATATTGATATGATCCTTGGAAAGAATCACGAGCAGGAACCGCAGATTGAGAAAGAACGGAATTTATAAGCATAAAAAACGAGTAAATTCTTTGATTATATGAATTTACCCGTTTTTTCTATTGTCCTTGAATTTTCTAATACAAAATTTTATTTCAATAACCACTTATGTTGCCTTTTTCTAAAAGAATATCCTTTCATTATAGATACCTTAATCTTATTCTACCTCATTTTCATTGTCTTCTTTTTGATTTTCCATATCCTCATACAACATTTTTAACAATTCATCATAAGACATCTTACATCCAGGGCACCTTCCCATAAGATCATGATTTCTACCACACTGTGGACATTTTATTTCATCATTTAATTTACTATATTTTCTGTATCCGAGATCCTCCTGCATAAAACGAGCTACCAAGCTTATTCCTATATCATATAATTCTTTACTTTTCTCCGACAGTTTTGGTCCCGTTATTGGGGTATATGTAAACCGGGCATATAAAATAAAATGCTTACATAATCTAAAAATAGTATCTGACGCATATAACCTAAGCTTTGGTGAAATTTCCATATATTTTTGATTTTGTTCATCCAACCACTTTTTATACTCATCATTTCTTTCAACAAATTCTTTTGAATAATCAAATCCTCTTCTGACTTGAAGCAATCTATCTAACACAGCTATATAAACTTGTTCTTTCTTTTCGCTATATATCCTCTCCTTTTCTTCTTCTTTATCTCTTTTTTCTTTTTTCATATCTATAAATTTATTAATCATTTGAAAGGTGCAAGTCACGAAAGCAGATAAACCTGCCGAAATAATTGCAATTACTATAGGATTATTCATATTTTCTCCACCTATTTTTTTTATTATTTTATACCAAGTATATTATAACTCATGCTATATTTTTTCAATCCATTACCTAAATTTTATATTTCTCACAGCAGCATAACTATTATCTGCCAACCCCAATGACTCCATTTTCTGCACAATTTCTCTTTGTGACTGTTCTCCTATATTTGAAAGACTCTGAATCCATTTAGGCAATCTCAAGGCATCCAGCAAATCACCTACAGTATCCACTTTGTGTCTCTTTAGTGCGTTGTATATTCGTGTATTAAATTTCAGAAATGAAATTGGCTCTTCTAAAATGTTCTCTGGCAAATCTGGATGTAATCTTTTAGCATTTTCTATACTTCGTTCTTTCTGCACAACTAAATTTCTATTGTGATTTTCAAGTCCTTCCACAACATATATTATATACTGCGGTTTTGCCAAGTATTTTACTCCCATCAAAATCATTCTGTGAACTCTATCCGCTTCCAGATTCATCCTTTCAGCAATCTTCTTTTCTGAAAGGCTTTCTTTATATCTAAGTCGAATCACCGTTTCATATTCCTCTGGAAAACATGACAGAGCAAACTCCAATCCTGCTTCCTGATCTGGTGACAATTTCTGAATCCTGTTACCCTTTAATTCCTTACTCCTCTGCACAACTGCATCCCACAGATTTTCTGGATACTCATATTTTTTCTTACTCATATATGTTACCTCCAAAATCATTTTCTACTAATCATGCATGGCAACATATAAAAGGTCATAAAATTTATAAAAAATTATTTTCTTCTTTGCATTTCCATACTTGAAGTAGAGCGTTTTTTCTTATTCACTTGCGTTGAACTATTTTTTCTATCAATAAAAGCATCTGCAATTTCAATAAGTACAAGTACCATCACTGAAGTTCTCCCTCCAAAGGCTAAATCTCCTATAAGAATAAACTCTTTCCTGGTGAACGCCAATATAAGTGATAACACCAAAAAAGTTACTTTCATAAAGAAAGCCATGTTCTGTGCATCTTTACTCTTTGATATTGAAAATTTATAGTAAACAAGACCCATAAACATAGCCGTCAATAATATGAATAGATTTCGTAGCATAATATATTTTCTCCTCCGTAAAATTAAACTAATTGCCGCCTCTATCATATATTATAAGCACTGATTTCTTTTTTTCAACAAAAATGGCCCTGCCACATAAGTGGCAAGACCACTTCCATTGAAAATTACTTTTTCTTCCTTTCCATCTCTTCTTCCACTGCTCTTTGTTGCTGTGGTTGTCCTTTGCCCTGACTGGCTATCTTTTGCTGATGCTTACGAAGCCGTTTCAACACAGATCTCCGGGGAGCATTTTTATCTTTTTTCTTTGGAGTATTGTTCATCAGTCCGTCGATCATGTTGTAGTTGGCTTCTTCTGCCATCTCCGCACTGCGAAGATATTCTCCGTTGTCCATGACCTTCTGCCAGTTTGCCAGCTCTGGTTTCTTTTTCTGCTGTTCTGGTGACTGCTGTATCTGATTAGACTGCATTTGCGATTGCACCTGCTGTTGTCTTTGCTGTTCCTGTGCTTTTGCTGCCTGTTGCTGCATAAAGTTCTGAATGTTCCGTCTTGCTTCTTCATCAAAACCATTATAACAGTCATTCATAACTACAGCACCATCTTCACTGAGAATCACATAGGCGGCTCTTGTCCCATACTCTTCATGTTCCATCAGGAACCATTTCTTCTCATTCATCAAAATATAATCCTGGGCAAGCCATGTCCCTTTCTTTCCTTCAATTTTATATCCTGTTGTATCAATAGAAAGTCTGGTATCAGAGGAACTTTTGATTGTGAGAAATTCTGGAACGATGATGAATCCGTCTTTATTAATATAGTAAGCTGTGGTTTTTCCCTCGTCCGTGATTACCAGAACATCGCTGCATCCGATGGAATGACCTTTGAAATTCTTCGGTCGTTGTTTCTGCAGGCGTATTTTTATATCCGCCGGAGTTTCCCCCGGCTGGATTCTTCCAATGTACACCTGCTGATAGTTCTCAATGCTGACGCTCTTTCCTTCGCTTCTCAGCTTTTCATAAGAACGGAAACGAACATCCCGGTACTCTGGTGTTTCTTTTACCTGATATACTGCACACTGACTTGTACTCATTCCTCGTCCTCCTCTTCCAGTTCCGCTTTATAATCTTCCAGATCCATAAGAAAAATCTCATAGCCTTCATCGCTCATGCAGAACAGCTTTCTTATGGTATTGCAGACAAGCCCGATCATATCCGCATCCCCTTTCAGAAATGGAATAATATTGTTGATAGCTTCCATCGTATCATTTCGGTTGCCTTTATCAAACATTGCGGTCACTAAGCATTCATCTGTATCAAAGTTCATTGCCAGATTCATCATAATTCTACATCCCCCTTCTCATGTGCTTTGGATTTTTCAGTTGCCATTTCTTTCTGCTCCTGTGCTTTTGCTCTTGCTTGGAACTCTTTTAACGACTGCAGCACGGATTTTTTCAGTTCCCCTTTTCCACCCTTTGCAGGCTCTTTGTTTTGTTCCCGGTTCGGTTCTACTGATACGGATTCTTTCTTGACTGGTGTTTCTGAAACTTCCTGTTTCACTTCCACGGTCTGTTCTGCCTCCTGCACTTTTCCATGTTTCTCATTCAGATACTTTTCCATGTCATTGATTGCTTTCTGTACTAATGGACTTTCCTTATAATGTGGAATCATATCAATCAGATCCTTGTCTATCCTGTCTCCACTCATAAGTCCGTATTCCCCGGAATAATCCTCATCCCCGTCCTGCAGATCAAAGCCAATCCCTTTGATTCCATGCATTCGTTCTGCCGGAATACTTTCATAGATTTTAATCGCTTCTTCCAGCGTGAGATTATTATGGTATTCCCCCATGACCGGGAACTCCATGCACTCTGCTACATAAAAAGTAATCGTAGCTTCTGGCTGTTCCTGTTCTGGTTGTCTGGTAAAGATAGAAAAGTTTTCTGTATTTTCCAGACGGGAAAGTAATGACCGGGCAGTTATCACATCACTGTCTATATCAGATTCTTCCGATACTTCAACCAGCCAGTCCTTTAAACACCCTGTTTTCTTATTCAAAATGTCCTCTGTGATTTTCTCCACTTGTTCTTCCCTGTTCTCAACGGTATCTTTATATTCGTAAGTGTCATATTCATAGCTGAAATTATCTAAATCCACCGCAAGCTTTTCGATTTCCTTCTGATCAAGATAGGCTTCTGACTCTTTCATATATTCTGCCAGAGTGATTCTTTCTTCTGCGATAGGATTGATGTCCACCTTAATACCTGCCATTGCTATACCATGAGCATTTAATTCATTGAAGAAACTGTCCTCCCGGATATTTCCACGATAAGAAATCACCACATCAAGGTCAGAATCATCTCTGTAAAGTTCCTCTCTGCTTCTGGAACCATGCACCCTTGCTGCAAGCAGCTCTACTTCATTTTCTAATCCCATATCTTCCAGAATACCCTGTGCGTGATACAAGACACCCCGTTCCACTTCTGCCCTGCTAAGACCATTTAATGCAACCTCATCTCTTCCAATCTCAGAAGTCGCACGAAGTTCCCCCTCCTGTAATAACTCCTTAGAGTGCTGGATCGTCATTTCTTCAAATTCTTTATAATCCACTTTGACACATTCTAGGTCATCCATTCTTTCATTTTTAAGGATCTCATAAGCAGCTTCCTGAATGGATGCGTCTGGATTATCGTAATCACCACTCTGGATTTCATGCAGATCAGAGTCATAAAAAATAAACGAATATCCTTCTTCTGTTGCCTGTATGGTCAGATATCCTTTACTCCTGGTAAACTGCATTGCGATTCCTTCATAGGTTTGCATTGCTTCTTCCCTGCGAAATCCTTCAAAAATACTTGCCGGGCAGTTCTTTTCTAATTGCACCCGCTGCATCTGTTCTTCCTGAACTTCTTCCACGTCTGCCATCAGTTCTTCATAGTCCACTACTTTTGCATCTTCCAGTGAGTACCCTTTATCTTCTAAAATATCACTGGCGGCTTCATCCACATAGATTGTCGGATTGTCATAGATTCCTCCATCATCCTCCTGATAATCTTCATTGTAAAATGTATAGTCATAGCCATCTTCTGCGGTCTGGATTGTAAAGTATTGTTTTCCGACCTGATATGCAATCTGCACCTCATTCCAGTCCAGCATATTTTCCATTTTATTTACCGCTTCATAGATTTCCAGATTCAGCCACCCTCCGATCTGTTCATATGCATGGGTCAGCTGATCTATTCCGTTTTTACATCGGATAAAATCCATGCTTTCCTGCATCGTTTCCGTATTCTGGATACCAAGCACTTTTTCCTGATGATTTGGCAGGCGTAAATATTCCTGCATCGCTTCATCCAGTGATTCATACCGGTTTACTTTTACTACACCCTCTGCATTTACATCTTCCATCACATAAAAATTATCAACGTAATGAATCTCTGGCATTTTCAACTTTATGCCTTCTGGCAGCTGCACCTCACTGACTGCATGGAAATTAAACCGGACATCCGTTCCAGATTCATTTTTTCCTGCCATCGTTTCTTCCCAGGTGTCTTTCTGTACTGCCTGTATTTCTTTGATTGTAAGTGTCTGTCCACTCCGCAGGGTTACAACAGAATCTTTCGGGAATTCTGACAAGTCATAAAGTGTTGTTCCATTTTCCTGCAAATATTCCGATACAGCTTCTAACGCTCCGGCATCATACCCATTCCAGAGATCTTCGGCTACAAGCTGACCATGTTCCGATACGATAATCCCTGCCACATCTGAACCATACTCATCATGTTCCATGAAGAAGAA
>ERZ870043.8-NODE-8-length-27718-cov-3.478745_pt1 | contig 27718 bp, 25 predicted proteins | sample MGYA00521102_ERZ870043 | MGnify/ENA primary metagenome ERZ870043 (study PRJEB32232, sample SAMN07284962) | human gut metagenome | biome: human-associated habitat; material: feces | host: Homo sapiens | place: Tanzania | collected 2014-01-26 ...
AAAAAAACGGCATCATAGCGTTTGCTATTATAACGTTTTTTATGTTTTTATTTACGAAGCTTATCAATAAATGCTGTGAATTTTCCAGGATTCTCCTGATCCAGTGATCTGGCATAAATACCCTTCAGCCAAACTGTGATCACATCAATCAGAACCGGAGCAAATGTCATCAGAATAAATACAAGAATGATCATTCCAAAATCCAGAGATCCCAGTCCAAGAAGCTTCTGGAATATGACTGCCGCTGCAAAGAATATGAACTGCATTCCGTATATAATCGTCTTACGATATGCATTTAACGGTGCATACACAGTCTTTAATGCTGCCATGTAGTTCCATCCTGTAACAAGAACACATGCTGTGTTTAACATATCTGTCGAATGATATACATTCTGACATACCAGCATGATCGCAAATACGCAGGATGAAATGGTCAGTGCGGCAGGAAATGCATTGATAAATACATGCCGCAGAAATGTATGGTCAATCTTCTCATAATTATTTTCCTGTGCAAGTAAGAATGTCGGTATACCTACCGCACAGGCACTGATCAGAGACATCTGGATCGGCTCAAATGGATAAGTGTTTCCAAAGAAAATTGTCAGTAATGACAGCATGACTGAAAACATCGTCTTGATCAGGAACATAGACGCTGCCGTACGAATGTTGTTCACAACTCTTCGTCCCTGATTTACAATGTGCGGCATGGATGCAAAATTCGAATCCAGAAGAACTACGTTTGCAATATTCTTTGCCGCATCACTTCCCTGTGCCATTGCAATACTGCAGTCTGCTTCTTTCAATGCCAGTACGTCATTGACACCGTCTCCGGTCATCGCTACTGTCTTTCCCTGATCTTTGAGAGCGTGTACGAATTTACGTTTCTGATCCGGTGTCACGCGTCCGAATACCGTATAACTTGCAATCGCATCTGCAATCTCTGCGTCACTATGGAGTGTCGCCGCATCCACATAACGTTCCGCATTTACAATCCCGGCCTCTTTTGCCACTTCGGAAACAGTCAGGGGATTATCTCCGGATATGACTTTCACTTCTACACCCTGTTCTGCAAAGTAAGCAAATGTCTCCGGTGCCTCTTTTCTGATTGGATTAGCAAGAAGTACATATCCCAGTGGATTCACTTTTCCGGTCAGAATATCCAATGTTGCAGAAGCACCTGCCTGTCCATTCAAATATCCATGCAAAATTGCTTTGCAGCAGGTATGCCATGGCATTTCTATCGCAGATCCTGCACTCAGTATTCCAATAATATTTTCATTCACTTTACTGATATCCTGCAGAAGATCGATCTGATTCTGTGGAATACGCATATGTGTTCTGTCCAGTCCTTCTGATTCGCTGATCTCATCAAGACCAAAGCAGAAAATCACAATATCCGCGTTCATAGACAAATTTAATGCAAACTTTCTATCATTCTCATCTACATCTCCATTTCTCTGATAGCCTCTTGTCATCCCCAGAATATTCAGATCATATTGTTGCAAAATCGATGACATATCTTCTACTTTTGTTGGATTGACCATAGAAGAGCCTGCCCCCTGATATCTGGGTGAAAAAGCAAAATCTCCAATAACAGCGATGGATTTTTTAGTATCCAGCGGAAGAATCTGTTTTTCATTTTTCAGAAGAATCATGCTTTCTGCTGCTGCTTTCCTTGCCAGTTGATGATGTGCATTTCTGTCAAAGTTTTTATCTGAAAGCTTCTTCCCCGATGTCAGCTCCATCGCTGCATCCACCAGTTCTCCCACTCTTTCATCCAAATCCTCTTCCCTAAGCTTTCCATTTCGGACAGCTGCAATCACTTCTCTTGCAGAATCGTATCCACAGGACGGCATCTCCAGATTTGAGCCGGCAGCAACACCTTTCACATGGTCATTGCTTCCGCCCCAGTCTGTTACTACAATTCCATCAAATCCCCAGTCTTTGCGCAGGATGTCTGTCAAAAGATGTTTGTCCTCATTAGCATAAATCCCATTAATCTGGTTGTAACTGCTCATGATTGCTTTTGCGTGTCCTTCTTTAACTGCTATCTCAAAACCAGTCAGATAAATTTCTCTTAATGTCCGTTCGTCAACAACTGCGTCCATTGCCATTCTCCGAAGTTCCTGACTGTTAACCGCCAGATGCTTCGGGCAGGCATAAACGCCTTTACTCTGTATTCCACGAATATATGACGCCGCCATCTTACCGGAAAGATATGGGTCTTCTGAAAAATATTCAAAATTTCTTCCACATAATGGGCTTCTTTTAATATTTAATCCCGGACCAAGCAGGATATTTACATCCATACTTGCTGCTTCCTCTCCAAGAGCCTGTCCAATCTCTTCCCCCAGATCCTGATTCCAGCTGTTCGCAATCGTTGCTGCTGTGGGGAAACAAGTTGCTTTCAAGGATGCATTCAGTCCCAGATGGTCTCCTGCCCCTGCCTGCTTTCTGATTCCATGCGGTCCATCTGAAAGAAAGATGGACGGGATGGAAAGCCTGTCAATTTCTCTGGTCTGCCAGACAGTTTTTCCACTGAGGATCGCCGCCTTTTCTTCTATTGTCATCTTTTCAACCAATTTTTGCTGTTTCATAATTGTTTTCCATCCCACTTTCATCATTATTCAGCATTCTTTCTTTTCTTATATCCTCTGATTACCAGTACTTCCATTCCTGCTATGAAAAGTGCTATTACAATGTCGATACCAATTCCTGCTTTTTTCCAGTTTTCCATACCTGTTTCTTCGTGTTCTCCGTCATAAGCCCAACTGCTTACAACTGTATACATGACATTTTTGCAGGCATTTCTCATCTGAAGTACAGATGTCGGATGCTCCGGATTGGCTACATTGTTCTCTTCTCCGTTGAACGTGGACAACATTGCATCTACTCCATTTGCCAAAGCTGCATCTGCATTCATAAATCCATGACCATTGTTTCGGAAGAAGTCTGTAAGCGCCATTCCTCTAAATCCCCATTCGTCTCTGAGAACTGTATTCATAAGGTTACTGCATTCTCCGGTCCATTTATCTCCAAGGAAACTCCAGGAAACCATAACCGCATTTGCTCCACCTTGTTTTACAGAAATCTCGAATGGTTTCAGATAGATTTCCCGGATTGCCTGCTCATTCGACCAGACACTTACCATTTTGGCATTGCCTTCATACATAGCAAAATGTTTGATATAAGAATAAACTCCATAGTTTCCTGCACCTTCTACTGCTTTTGCTCCCATATTTCCTGCAAGAACTCCGTCTTCGGAGAAATATTCATAGTTTCTTGCTCCAAATGCGGTTCTATGAGTATTCATACCTGGTGCATACCATCCCTCTGCACCCATTTCCTGACTGATCTTGCCCATGCATTCACCCCAGGCCTGTGCAAGTTCCTTATTCCATGTAGAAGCAACCACAACTTCAATTGGAAATCCAATAGAACCAACTCCTGTAAAGTTGTTATTAATTGCTGCCGGTCCATCGAAATCAAGTGTAGCCACTTTTCCCACAGAATCCATGGCTGCTGTCTGATAACCAGCCATTGCAATCATATTTGCCATTTCGTCAACAGTAAGCTGATCCAAAAGTTTTTCCCAACGAGGATCGTCATAATCAGCATCACGCATATCAGCTAATGTAAGTCCATTATCTGCTCCCGTTGTCGGCATTACATCCTCATCATTGAGGTATGTAGTCTTATCAAAATTACTGTTCAGATGATATTCAGAAACGTATGGCTCACCCAGTTCTGCAGATGCCGGTGCAGCTGTTGCCTCTTCATAATTTGCAAAATGATCTGCACGTGACAGATATGTCACATCGCCTTTTGCATCTTCAAATACATTTGTTGCTGCAGTATCATCTGATGCTCTTTTATTTTCTCCCTCATATACTACATCAGCATCTACAGTATAAGTTTTCTGATCCAGCACAGTGTGTGAATCGCTGTTAATAGAGATTACATAGTCACCTTTTTCAAGAACATATGCTTTTGCATTATTCTCATCATAAGAGGCCATATCTTCTATACTGAATGTAACTGTAACAATCTGAGATTCTCCCGGCTGAAGCAGATCTGTTTTTGCAAACTCGATCAGATTTGCAGAAGATTTCTCAATTCCTCCATTTGTATATGGCGGTTTATAATACACCTCTACTACATCTTTTCCGGCAACATCTCCGGTGTTGGTTACTTCTACATCTACAGAAATCTGTCCGTCTTTTTCCTCCAACTCTCCCATTTTCTGTTCAAATTCTGTGTAACTCAGACCATATCCAAATGGATACTGTACAGTCTTGTCGTAATCAATCGCACCTTCCTGTGCAGCTGTTTCATAGTACTTGTATCCTACATAAATGCCTTCCACATAATTGGTAAATGCCGGAGCATACACCTGCGCAGTTCCTGCGTTCATTCCTTCAACGGCCATATCTGCCAGATTTGTATACTCCGTTTTTTCTGCATTATTCCACCACGGAGCAGTCGTCATATCATAAATAAATGTATCCGGTGTTTTTCCGGAAGGATTGACTTCTCCTGAAAAAACTTTACCAAGTGCATCAAATCCCACATTTCCAGTTCCGGGGCACCATACAACAGATTTAATCTGTGGATATTCATCTACGAAACCAAGTTCAAACTGATTTGCTCCATTATAAATCACAACCACATTATCAAAGTTTGAGCAAACCATATCCACCATATCTCTCTCAGTTTGTGAAAGCTGTAAATAATGCTCTCCCTCAGGAAAATCATCATATTCATCTGAATTATTATCATATGCCGCTTTACTTACATCCATAGGAATATCATTATGACCTTCACCTGCTTTTCTGGAAAGAACCACAACAGCCACATCAGAATACTCTTTCGCACTTTTAACAAGCTCATCACTGTAAGTATCTACAGGTGGCTCCGGTAATGTCCAACTCTGTTTCTGGATAGACATTTCCGGACTGTCCGATCCATAATTGTTATAAAAATCAACCAGTTCCTGGTTAATAGAAAATCCGGCATTTTCAAGTCCCTGATTCAGACTGACAATATCATACAGATCATTAATTCCACCGGAACCTGCTCCTCCGTAAGCCGGATTAATAGATTCCCAGCCAAAAATATTCAGTTTTTTTGTTTCATTTAAAGGAAGCAGGCTTTCATTTTTCAGAAGAACAATTCCGTCTTCCATTATCTCTTCTGCTACTTCCGCAGCTTCTTCATTTGTTTCATCACTTAAAGTTCCATTTCCCGTTGCCAGTCCGATCAACGTAGCCATTGGTCCAAAACAGATCATATTCACGCAGACAGCAACTGCAAGAACCATCGCAATCGCAGCTTCCCCTCTTATCAGAAATCTTTTGTCCCTGGACATTCTGCGGCATGCGATCATAATTACGATTCCAATTACAAGTGCGGCAGAAATACCGATAATATACGGTTTGCATAATTGTAATACCGCCAGAACATCTTCCATTTCAACACTGATCATTCTCTTTTTCCTCCTTTGACTCTCTCGTCTTTTTCAGGTATCATTTCCTGTTAGCATTACTATAACATGGTTATTATTTCGTGCCGTTTTTGGCACAAGATGTAATAAATATGGCACAAAATACTAAAAAAGGTCCACCGGACCTTTTTGTCGTATGCTTGGCAACAAAAATACCCAGAGCATTACAATACTCTGGGCAAAAGAATCTTTAATTCAAACCAGTTCTGCTGTACTCCAAATGCTACAGATCCATCATATTTTTCTACAGCTGTACGAATACTCTTTAATCCAAAACCATGGTTTTTACTATCCTTTTTTGTTGTTGTAATCAGATCCTCTTCATTTTTGGAAATTTCTGCTTCACAATAATTCTCTATCTTGATAAACACAAATCCTTTTTGAGCGGATACTGTCAGATGAATCAGTCTTTTTTCCGGATCTGGTATCAAAATCACATGTTCAATAGCATTATCCAAAGCATTTCCAAATATAGAACATATATCTGTTACATGCATATAATCCAATAATTTGCCATCTGCCACACAGGTAATCTGTATATGATTTTTTCGACAATGGAAAATCTTAGCTGCCAGAATCGTATCCAGTACCTGATTCCCTGTTCTGCTTATATTTTCAAAAGCAGCGATTTCTTTTTCCATGGAATCAATCCATTTTTTTCGTTTCTCTTCATCTGATTCCGCACGAAGTCCTGTTATCTGATGCTTCAGATCATGGTATTTCATTTGTATGAGATCCAGACTGTCCTGATAATTTCGGTATTGATCATACTGGCTTTTCAGCATCACGTTCATCACTGAAAGTTCTTTCTCAGCAACATACTCACTGATCCTGCTCTGATAAGCATGCAGGATTGCAATTCCTCCAAAATCGATCAGTGTTCTGATAGAAAAAATATCTGCACGTTCTTTGCTCGCAAATGGTGCATTTTCATTTAAAAAGCTCAGATTACTAAAAGCAAAGATTGCAACAGCCATGATTGCCGCCGCTGTTACTTCCTTTACTGTCATCTGTTCAAGATAATTCTGCTTCAGAAGATCTTTTTCTAAATAAATATCAATCGTAAAGCAGCCTCCAAAAATAACCATTGTGATCAGAATTTCAACCCAGATGCTCTGATTCCCCCATGTCTGTACAATAGATACCATCTGCCACTGCAGCGAAGCTGCAAACTCAGCAAGGACAAATGCACGGGCACAGCAATAAGCTGCTCCCAGAGGCTTCATATTTCCTCCGATCATAAGAAATCCATACATCATACCTGCTGCAATCATCATACAGGGAATCCACAAAATTTCAGTTACGCTGCCTGTCAAAGTCAGAAAGATACTCTGCATTGCCAGCATGAAAAGACTGCCTGTAAGAAAATGTACAGATTTCATGTTTTCTTTTTTTAGAATATAAAGATAAACCAGACATGATCCCCACTCTGCTATTGCCGTATAAATTCTTGGAATATCCTGATATAACATAGTCCCCCTCCATTTCACATGAAATCATTCCATATTCAGGTTTTGCAAAAGCAGATTCATGAATTCTTTTTTTCTGGTCCTGCTGACAGGTATATGTACATTATGGATCACACAGTCAGAACCAACAAACCCCTCTACATGGTTCATATTTACCAGATATCCCTTTGCACATCGAAAAAAATTATGTACCGTAAGTTTTTCTTCGAGTTCTTTCATCGTAATTCTTGAACAGTAATCTCCCCTCGAAGTATAATAAATTACATTATGCCTCTGTCCCTCAATAAAATAGATATCTGCTATATCTATCTTTATAACTCCTTCCCCAATCGGAATCGTAAGAAATTCTTTAACCTCAGAACGCATACGCCCAACCGCTTTATCCAGTTTCTGCGAAAAAGAAAAATACTCAACTGGTTTTACTACATAATCCATTGCATCAACTTCATATCCCCGTACTGCATATTGGATCATATTTGTGATAAACATGATAATTACTTTCTGATCCATCTGACGGATTTTTTCTGCTGCTGTCATACCGTCCATAAACCGCATTTGAATATCCATCAGAATAATATCAAAACCGCCACTGTAATTCTCAGTGATATCTTCTCCATCACCAAATACCGTAACCTTTATTGATCTTCCCCTTTCCGTTTGATATTTTCGGATATACTCTGTTAATTGTTTTACATAAATTTCTTCATCTTCCACAATTGCAATCTGTATCATCCCATACCCTCCACAAGAATTGCATTCTTTGTAACTGATCAAGCCCACACAATATAGATTTACATTTTATTGTTATTTTATAAATAACTTTTATTTCAGTATATCACTGCTTCTTTCCTGCGTCAAGTGGATGTAACATTACAAATTACAGCTATATAGTCTGGTTTTCTTTTATCGTATATTCGCAGTTATCGCATACACTGTCACCAACTGTTTTTCCATCCCTCACAAATACTTCTATATCTGCACCACATTTCGGACATTTAACCTCTTCAATTGAAGTCATGTTTCTGGCGTCCATACATCCTGAAAAAAATCCCATCTTTTCACCTTTTTCCTGTATATATTCTATTATTTTTTAACCTAATTTCTCTTTTATTTTTTTTATCTCATCTACTGCTGTCTGGCTGAAATCATAAGGAGAAACTCCCTCTCTGTCCGCATTCATAATTTCCGGATTATAATGAACAAATCCCAAAAGATCACTTTCCGGTATTCTGTCCCTAACAAACATTTCATCCTTTTCATCTCTGATTTTATTTGCAACAACTCTTACTTTCTTTACCCCTAGTTCTTCTGCCAGACGCTTTACATTTCTATAAGTCTGAACACTTCTGGCTCCCGGCTCTATCACAACGATAAACTGATCCATGCCTTCTGTTGTCCCTCTTCCAAGATGTTCCAGACCTGCTTCCATATCCAGCAGTACAACATCCTCTCTGTGCAGAATAAGATTATTGATGATTCGTTTAAGCATTACATTTTCCGGGCAGACACAGCCGCTTCCGGCTGTCTCTACCGTTCCAAGAATCAATAATCTGACACCATTACATAATTTTGAATACCTCTCCGGAATATCATCAACTTTTGGATTGATTTTGTAAAATGTATTGCTTTTATCCGCTCCGGTTCGTTCTTCCACTAACTTTCTCATTTTACTGATCGGTATAATCTCTGCCAGTTCTTCCTCTGAAAAACCTAGTGCCAGTCCAAGATTCGCATCCGGATCTGCATCCGCTGCATACACTGTTTTTCCCTCATCTGCATATAATCTTGCAAGAGTTGCAGCAATCGTGGTCTTTCCTACACCACCTTTTCCTGTTACGGCTATTTTCATTTCTTATTACTTCCTCTCATTTATTGCTTCAAAATTTTCCTTGCAAGCGTATGAATTTCCGGAATTTCCATCATTAGTTCATTTCCAAGCAGTCCCTTTCTTGCAATTTCTGTATCTGCTGAAATAACTGCCAGCACCTTACTCTGATCGTCAATAGACTCCAACATTGTTGGCAAAATCTGTTCGTTCACTTTATTTAACACAAAAAATACAGGTTTTCCAATGCTTTCCCCAAGCTGTTGAATTTTTTTCGTCAGCTTCAATGATTCAAAAGAAGGATCTACGACCATTAAGATCAAATCCACACTGTTATCTACGCCACGTCCAAAATGCTCTACGCCAGCTTCCATATCCAACAGTACAACTTCATTTTCTCCTACCGTCAGATGTTTGGTAAATTGCTTTAAAATACTATTCATCGTGCAGGCACAGCCTTCATTTGCCTGATGTATTTTTCCACTGGAAATAAGCATCACGCCATTGTTTCGTGAAATATATTCTTCGGGAATCTCATTCAATGTAAATGGTTCCGAATAGAACTTTTTTGCAAATGCAGATAATTTCACTGTATCAAGAATCTCTCCTGCCATCATTGTTTTAAAAGCTTTCTCCTTGCCGCCAAAATACTCTGTAAAATCTCTTGGAAGTTTTACTCCAAGCTGGCGATGCAGTCCATAATTTGATTCATCAGAATCGGCTACAAGAACAGTCTTTCCCATTCTTTCAAATTCTTTGGCAAGCAGTGCTGATACTGTACTTTTTCCACAGCCACCTTTGCCACATACTGTAATCTTCATACTCTCAGTCCTCTCACTTACAATCCCAACTTCTTTACAATTTCTCCCAGTGCACTTCTTACAGGAGAATCTTTCGGAAGCTGTATAATTGGCTTTCCATCACAGTCATACTGATAAACCTGGTTATCATGAGGCACCACTCCCAGCAGCTCCAGTCCCTGATTTCGGATTTCTTCCAGAGTTCCGGCATCCAGTTTTCCATCTGGAACACGATTCACAATTAATCCAGTTTTCTGTGGTTTAAAGTTTAATTCCTTCATCAGCTTTGCAATACGTCCGGCGGCCTGAACGCCTCTTCTGGAACAGTCACTCACAAGAATCGCAACTTCCATCATTGGCAGGATTCCTCTGCTGATGTGTTCCATGCCTGCTTCGTTATCAACCACAATATATGGATAATGGCTTTGCAGTTTCTGAACCTGGGTCTGTACAAGACCATTTACAAAACAGTAACACCCCTGTCCCTGGGTTCGCCCCATTACCATCAGATCATAATCATTTTCTTCCGCAATTGCATCGGAAAGACGCATTTCCAGATATGCCTGTTTTGTCATACCGGATGGGATTTGATATCGTGGGTCGACACCTGCCCGCTCAATTTCTTCTCTCAATTCTCCAAGTGTGATTTCCGGCTCCACCCCAAGTACTTCATTTAAATTGGCATTCGCATCGGCATCTACGGCCAGAACCGGACGTTTCCCACTTTCGCACAAGTACTGAATCAATAATCCACAAAGTGTAGTTTTTCCTACACCGCCTTTTCCTGATATTGCAATTACATGTCCCATGTTTTTCCTCCTGAAATTCTAAACAATCTGTTGACTTTTTCTTTAAACCTCATTATAGTTGTCACTATATAAATTACAATAATCAATCTATGAAATCTGTACGACTACTCAACACATCAGAAAAATTGTTGAGGAATCGTATTGTGTCGCATAATACAGGAGGATATGATGTCAGAAAAAATGAGAAAACAGGATCGCCGTACCCGCTATACCAGGCAAACCATAAAAGATACGTTCTTAGAATTGTTAAAGCAGAAAAGTTTTACGAAAATCACAGTTACCGAAATCTGCAAAAATGCTGACATCAACCGTGGCACTTTTTATCTTCATTACTATGATATCCATGATGTATTAACAGATATTTTTGATGATATGACCCAGGATATGTTAACAACTGTAGACCATTTATTCTGTCCTAATAAAAAAAGCTGTTCTTATCCATTCTGTCAGAAAATTCAAATGGAATCACAGTACAGGGCACTGTTTCTGGATGACACGATAGCTCCCATCCTTCTGGAAAAAATAGCAGAAAATACAAAAGAAGGCTATGTGACCTGGCTTATGTCACACAGCCTCCTGACCTTTGAACAGGCAGAATCTGTCTTTTATTTTCAGATAAATGGATGCCTTTCCATAAACAGACTGATGCTTAGAAATCACTGCAATGACTGGAAACAGATCCAGACAACCATCGATGCTTTCATCAAAGCCGGACTGGAATGTTTTCTGGTTCATGATCAGAGGGAAGAAAGTGCTTCCGATAATTTTTGCAGCAAGATTTCTCCGACTGTTACTGCATCTTCTACACTCAGATAATGATCGGCGTGATCTTGAAGAAATAGTTTTCCAGATGCAGGAAATTCTTCATCCGCAAACCATATCTTTAAAGTTACCGGATATCTTGGCAGAACTGGAAAAACAGCACACAGATCCGCCTTTGTCTCTGTGAATTCTGCACCCAGACTTGTACATGCTTTTTTAATTTTTTCAGGATCTTTGTCCTGCAAAAGTTTTTCCAGTTTCTGCTCTGCTGTCCGATCAAACTTGGTTCCTCGGATCAATCCGTCTTTCAAATTACCAAAAGTAATAAGATTCCGTGAGCTTTCTGTTCCATCTGCCATATCCAGATAATGCAGCAATGTCAGATAATGCCATTCGTCCATGTCTGAGTTAATACGAAACTCAGGGAGTTGAATTTCAATCGTTTCATAAAAACTCCGTACTTCAAGCACATTTCGGCTGCTATGAAAAACAGCCCCACTTTTTGCAGCAATCTCCTCTCCGGAACGATTTTGTAACCGTTTTACTGCTGCCAGCAGCATTTCCTGAAATGCACGATTTTCTGTTTGATTTTGGTATTCCATAAATTCTCCTTTGCAAACATTTTATCACATCATGTAATAATCAATGTTTATGCAAGGATTTGGGTGGTTTCATAAATCTAGCTTTGTCCGGATTCTCTTTCATCCATTCCCGAACAAAATCCATTACCTCAGTCATAGTTTCATAATCTTTTCCACGAAAACAGCAACTCAGGCATGTTGGACATGGCCATCCCTTATTTTTAAATCTACACGCGTCTAAATGTCGATATGCTCTTAATACATTTGCTTCATATTCTTCTTTAGACTGTGAAGCTTCCCTGTTTTCACGATAATAAAGGTGATACATTTTTTTAGTCATATGTTTTTTGATTCTGGTGTATAAATTTCCTTTTAATTTGTCCACAATCAGCATATTATACAATCCTCCGTAAGTTTTATTACTATGTTGACTTTTCCTTTAAATTTCATTATAGTTGTAATTATATTATTTACAATCATCAAAATAAAAAATATGTACAGTTTCTCAACACATTAAAAAGAGCTGTTGAGAACTTGGGATGTTTTTGACAAACCAGAAATATTTTCACCTCAAAAACGTGAAACCAAAATCATTATATCATACTATAAGGAGTTTCTTATCATGAAATACTCAACGAAATTAAGCGATACTGTCCATGTAATGGTTCTGATTGCTATCAACCAGGAAAAATCTCTCTCCAGTGCCTCAATTGCAGAAAGTGTCCATACAAATCCCGGCTTTGTACGCCAGCTCATGTTAAAACTAAAAAAAGCCGAACTTATGACCAGTGTAGCCGGACATGCCCGTCCTTCTCTTTCAAAACCAGCAGACCAGATTACATTGCTGGATATTTATAAAGCAGTGGAGGGCGAGAAACCGCTGCTTCATTTAGATACTCATACCAACCCTGATTGTGGCGTTGGCATTAATATTCAGTTGTCTTTGCAGGGATTCTATGATGAAATCCAAAAAACTGCTGAAGAAAAAATGAATACGATTACTTTACAGGACATCATAAATACCTATTATCAGCGAACATCCATGCAGATTGATTTACAGAACATTATATGACAGGAGAATATTCTTATGTACCTTCAGCAGATACGAAATGCCACCATTTTTTTATGTTATGGTGGAAAAAAATTTTTAATTGATCCTGTATTAGCGCCAAAAGGAAGCTGGCCTCCTTTTCCTAATTCAATTCGTCAGGATCAAAATAATCCACTGGTGGATCTTCCAGTTCCCATTGATGAACTTTTAAAAGCCGATGCATATATCATTACTCATCTGCATACAGATCATTTTGATGAATGGGCACAACAATTGATTCCTAAAAACGCAACAATATTTATCCAGAATACATCTGATCAAATGACCTTATCCAAAAAAGGATTTAAAAATCTCCATATTTTAGATGAAAATACTTCCTTTTATGGGGTTCATCTCATAAAGACACCAGGGCAGCATGGAAGAGGCACTATTCTTTTAAGAGCCGGAGAAGCTTGTGGAATTGTTTTCTGTCATCCAACAGAAAAAACAGTATATATTGCAGGAGACACCGTCTGGTACAAAGGTGTTGCGGAAACAATTCGCAAATATTCTCCAAAAGTAATTGTTGCCAATACTGGTGCCAACCGTTTTCTGGATTCTGAATTACTTATTATGGGCAAAGAAGATATATATAAATTATGGAAAGCCGTTCCAACTGCAACGTTAATTGCCAGCCATATGGAGGCTGTAAATCACTGGACCTTATCAAGAAAGGAACTGGCCGATTTTGCATTAAAGCATAATTTTTCGGAACGTCTTCTCATACCAGATGATGGACAGGGTTATTCTCTATAAAAGTATCAAAGGATCGGCGGAAGCGTTACAAGGCTGGCTGCCAAAGTCAGCCTTGTGATTCCTGTCGCATACTCTCCTTCAGCTTCACCATTTTTTACCATCATAGGAATTACTATTATAGCGGGAAGCCCAGCTATCAAAGTTATGCTTTCGCTCATATCAGGCACAATACCGAGAACATTTTAGATATGATTTATATTGTTGATTTTATCAGTATATAGATAAATCAACAGTCTGTCATACATATCAATTAATCAGACCATACCCTATGATCGTTCCATTATTGATGTCATAGCTTCTCTGGTTCACGGCATTGCTGGAGTTTCCCTCTACGGTGTATACGGTACTGCCCTCTGTTTTCTCCACAATTCCTACATGGTCTGAGGTTCCATCTCCGTTCCAGTCAAAGAAGATCAGAGTTCCGGGTGCTGGCGAGTATCCTCTGCTCTTCCATTTCCCCTTGCTCTGGAACCATGCGATTCCGTCATCGCACAGAGAGAACTTCGGCATCTTGCCGCTCTCGATCAGTCCTGCCTGATCCCCACACCAGCTGGCAAAGCAGGCACACCACGCCACATGACTGTCAAATCCATACCATGACCAGAACTTCTGGCCTCCTTCATTTCCAAGCTGGGTAAGTGCCACCGATACGATCTGGCCGTTGCCTCCAAACAGGCCGGCAAACAATCCGCCGCTGGAATAATACCGCAGGACGTGAGGGACATATTCTGGATCCCCATAGGCACTCCAGCCATGTGAAGCCGCCTGTTCATTGGAAAACTGCAGGGCATTTTCTGCACTGTAGCCCCCGTAGTTTCGGAGTGCCCACGTTATGTATCCGTTGCCGTAGTTATACCCTTGCAGGGACAGCTTCAGCTTGTCCATGTCCTGTGGGCTGGTGCATCCGGCTTCCTTCAGGCAGTCTGCATAATACTGGATTCCCACCTGTATGGAATAGTCTGCATCCTGGATGGCATTGGGGCTGTTGGAGTACCGGGTGTTGTATGGGCACTCACTGCTTTGCATGGGATCGGTTCCCCGGCCGCCGGATTCCTGCATCATGATCGCCTGTATCACCGAGACGTATTCGGGGATTCCATACTGATTGGCGTATTTCTGGATGGTTGATGTGTAGGAAAGGACTTCCTGGCTGAGTGATTCATTACTCTCTGAGCTTCCAAAGAATGCCGCACCTCCTATGATTCCGACTATGATAACCAATAGAAGAACGATCACTGCTCCGGCGGCTCCCAGTGCAGCTATCATGGACTGCACCGTTTTCGCTGCCGCTTCTACAGCGGCCTTAGCTGCCTTGAAAGTATTCTCTCCTGCCCTTGCCGTTTTCTGTATCCGGCGGACTCCATCGAAAGTCTGCAAAGCTGCTTTCTTCGCCGCCTGTTTCGCTGCCCTTCGTTCCATCTGCTTCTGCATCCGGGCTGTCAGGGCGTTGGAGCTGGCCACACGGAGCTTCTGCTCTGGCTGAATGCTGATCTTCGCAGACGGAGGGGCTGTCTTAATAGTACGCCTCTGTATATTCTTCGGCTCCAACTGTTTCCGTGGCTTTTCCTTGATCCGAATGGTTTCCGGCTGTTTCTGGCGGATGGCATTCTGTCTTGCGGTATCTCCGGCCTTGCTTTTCTGGTTTTGTCTTTTGATGGAAAGCGATCCACCTTCCGGCATTTCCTGTCCATTCTGGATTCTTGGTGTCTCCCTGGCTGCCCGGATCTTCTGTTCTTTCGTTTTGACGGCATCTGAAATCGCCTTTTGCCGCTTGGCTTTCTGAATCTGGACTTCCTGGTTTTCCCGCTCCTTGACCTTCATACGGGATGCCCCCTGTTCCCGGTTTTTTTGCTTCGGTGCTTCCCGGCTGACCGAATCGGGAGCCTGTGTGTCCCCTGTTCCTCTGGTGGCTTCTTTCTCCGCTTCTTTTTTGCCCTCAGCTCTCTGTTTGATCTTCTCGTAGGAAGTCTGTGCTGCTGTCTTTCCGGCTCTGGTTACAGTTCTGCCTGTCTTTCTTGCAGCCCATTCCTCTGCGGATGCGACTTTCCCACTGGCATATTCGGATGGGGACTGTTCTCCCCTGTCATTGTCCCTGGCATTTGCGATGGTCTGGGACTTTTCCTTGCTCTCCAGTATGGCCGTCCGCATCAGCTCCTTCGGGATTCTGGAGGCAGGATTTTTAGTCTTTGGTTTTGTTGTGACTTCTTTGGTTTTAATATCCTTCATCTCTCACCTCCAGTCCCGGTCTGTACTGCTCTTACGCTTCGCCCGGCTTGGTCGTCATCAGACGGTACAGCTTTGTATTTCTTGGGAACGAATTTTCAAACGGTACCAGATTCCCGGAGCAGCGGATCAGGCCGTGGCCGGCACCCACATTGGTGATGTAGGATAACTGGTTGTCCGAGATATTCAGAAGTGCCGCAAGCTCGTCCCGGTCGGTGGTTGCCTGATTCAAAAGGATCAGGAACTCACTATTTGCCAGCATCAGGCGGGCGGTATCGGATTTCAGAAGTTCCTCTACATTCTGGGTAAGCCCGGTTACAAATCCCGAATACTTACGGATACGCTTGTACAGGCGGTAGAAAAAGTCTGCACTGTATTCATAGCGGAACAGCAGATAAAACTCATCCGCAAAGATCCATGTCGTTTTCCCCTTTTTCCAGTTCTGAATCACACGGTTAAAAATGGAATCCAGTGTGACCAGCATTCCAAGGGGCATCAGCTGTTCGCCCAGCTCCCGGATATCATAGTCGATGATACGGCTCTTCGTATTGACATTGGTTTCCTGGGCAAAGGTGTTCAGACTGCCATTGATAAACAGTTCCGAAGACAATGCCAGCCCTCTGGCTTCTTCCTCCGGCTGGAGCATGAGCTGTCGGTACAGGTCCTTTAAGGTCGGCACCTGCCCTTTATATCCGCCTCTCATATAATCCCGGTACACATCTGCGGTGCAGCGGTCGAGGATGGATTTCTCCTTTGCCGAAAGGTTTCCGGCTCCTACGAGCTGCTCAAACAGGGATAGGATAAATTCTGACTTTTCAATCAGAGGATTGCGGTCATTGCCATAGGCGGAGTCCATGTCCAGTGCGTTCAGATGGGTATCGGAGGTTGCTGAGATCCGGATGACTTCTCCGTTTAATGCTTCCACCAGAGAAGCAAACTCCGACTCCGGATCGAGGATGAGGATGTCATCTTCCGTGGAAAGGGCAAGGTCTACGATCTCTTCTTTTGCCGAGAAACTTTTTCCCGAACCGCTGACTCCCAGTCGGAAGGAATTTCCATTTAACAGTTTTCTTCGGTCTGCCACCAGCATATTTTTGCTGACTGCATTCTGCCCATAATAAATGCCGCCCGGCTGCATGATCTCCTGTGTATGGAACGGAATCAAGACGGCAGTGGACTCTGTGGTAAGGGTACGCACCGCATCGATCTTCCGCAGGCCATACGGCAGGACGGTATTCAGTCCATCGACCTGTTGCCATTTCAGGGTTGCCATCTGGCAGAGGTGTTTTCTTGCAATGGAATACAGGGTTTCTGTGTCGGAATCCAGTTGTTTCTTGCTGTCTGCCATATGTACCATTGTCAGGATGCCGAACATCATCCTCTGATCCCTGGTAGTCAGGTCGTCCAGCATCTCCTTGGTCTCTTTTCTCTGCAGCTCCATGTCATAGGGAACCACGGCTGAAAAGTTATTGTTTGCATTCTGGCGTCTCTGCCAGTTCGTCACGTTGGTCTCTACACCCAGCAGTCGGTTCTGGATCTCACGCACCGCTTCATCTGTCGGCACCGGGATGATGTCAATGGACAGCATCAGGTTTCTTCCGAGGCTGCACAGTTCGGAGATCATCTCATCCTTTACATAGCTGGCGTAATCTTCCATAAAAAGGACTCTGCCGTACTGCTCGCCCAGCTTGAAATGGTCGTTGTGGAACTCCATCGTGTCCGGGCAGATCCAGTCCTTGAAACTGTGTCCCTTTTTCGCAAAGGCTTTCATGTCAAACGGAAAGCTCTGCGGAACGTCTGCCTTGAAAAAGTCCCGGAAGATCTGAAGCCTCTGCTCTGCATCCAGCTCTTCCCCGATGGAGGACAGCTTGGCCAGATGGGTGATGATATCCGTTCCCACACGGGCGAAGTATGTCCTGGCTTCATCGATGTTCTTCTTGTGGACGCTGACGGTCAAATAGCGTTCCTGGTAAATGCTGTTGTTGGTACCGGAGATCTTGGAAAGGAGCATATCGTTATACTCTTTCCGGTACTCGTCCAGTCCATCTCCTTTCATTGGAATCAGCAGGGACTGCTCAAACTCTTCCTTGTTGATCTTACGGTTGTTCAGGGTAATCTTCGCCGTACAGCCGGAATCCAGTGCATTTAAAAGTTCGGAGTAATCCAGGAACATCTCTGTCTTATCCGCTTTGCTGGCAATGGAATAATTGATATCCGTAAACCGGAATGTCCGGGAATACTTGCTCTCCACCTGAAAAATACCGTCCGGCCAGATCTTGCGGATCGGAATCGCCTGCTGGACAGACCTCGGTACTTTGAATTTTTCTTTGTCCTGTTTCAGTGTCTGACTCAGGGTTTTAATCAAAGGCATCACCCCTTCCTTTTGGCTTCTTTGGTTTCTTCTGTTTCGTCCGCTTCTTATCCAGAAGCTCCGCTCCGTTTCCCATCATCTTTTCACCCAGCCGCAGGCTCTCTTCCATGCAGGAAAAGTACAGGTTCTCCGATTTGAATACCAGCCGTTTCGGGTACAGCAGTTCGGATTTGATGATTGCCCATGCGAACTGTTCTGCCGTCATGCCGTGGTAACGGAAAAAGCCGCAGGCTGCAAAGGGAGCCGCCCCAAGCACACACAGCCATCCGGTTACCTGTTCCCCTGTATATTTCCGGGTGAGGAAATAAATCCCAAGGGCTGCCAGGATCGCCAGTACCGAAAATAGGCACTGCCGGAAACTTAAGCCCCAGAACATTGACTCCTGATAGTCCCGGATTTCTTTATTCATTTTTACTTCCATGTTGTTTTCTACCTTTCTCTTTGTAATCTCTGTTTTTTCTTTGGTTTCTGTTTTGATGCATCCTCTATCTGGATACCGTGTCTTTCCATAAATGCTTTGGTTCCTTCCGAATCAAGCTCTGCCAGTTTTTTCAGATCAAATGCGACTTTCTGAAATATACAGTAACCGGAGGATGCAGTATCCGGCAGTATCTTTCCCAGCTTATGCTGCCTTATAAAGCGGAGCTTTTCTTTACTGAAATTGTGATCAATATAGGCTTCATTGATATTATTCAGTGGAACAAAAGGAAGATTTACCGTAAGGTCTGCAAAGCTTTCCGGGCATCCATCTTCCATGTGGTAAAGCCCGATATAGAGATTGTCATCGTTCATGTAACTGTCTACCCGGAGAAATAATTCCTCCCGGCCATACTGCCAGTCGTAGCTCAGTGTCTTTGGTTCTTCCATTTTCTTGCCTCCTATAATCCCATGATTTCTTTTACGATCCGGTCGGATGCTTTGACTGCCCCGACAAGTACCAGCAGGTTGAATACCAGCTCCCCGACGTAATTCCAGACAATGGTTACGGCAGACAGACTGGTGTCCCCGATGGCCGGCGGACTCGCCGCAAACACCGAAAAGATGATGCAGGCCAGTGCGATGATGGCTCCTTCCAGACATACCCCGGCATAGGAACGGATAAAGTTTTTCCCCACAGACTGGGTTGGCTCCCCGGCAAAGGTTGCCAATGGAATCGGTGCGATGGCTGTGTACATATACAGCTTAAACATTCTCCCGTATACAGTCAGAATCATGACAAATGACAATACCGTAATCAGCAGGCTTCCTAATAAAGTTACGATCCACAAAGGGATAGATTCCAGCATCCCGACCGCTTCGATCTTGTCCACGATCTCCGTGGGCAGTTCCGTTACGGTTCCACCTGCCATCCCGGAATGGGACATGATGTTTGTCACGATTCCCTGCACAATGGAAAAGATCGCAGTCAAAAGCTCCATGCCGGACATGACGGCTCCCTGTGCCAGTGCAAAACGGATAAAGGCTTTCACTACATGTTCCGGCTTTTTCATATCCGTGAAGCTCCCACAGGTTTTCACAAGCCCCGCCGCAAAGAACAGAACCAGCAGGCCGTACCCGATGGCTTTCAGTCCACCGTTGATGTTCGTCATCACGCTCCAGATCGCCCCGCCCTTGAAATTCTCCGGGTTTTGCGTCAGCAGTGTCCAGATCTCAGCCAGCTTGTCGCTCCAGGTCTGCAAGGCAGAATTTAGATTCTGTACGATCCAGTTATCACTCAAACAGTTTCACCTCCCATCCTGCAAAAGTGAGCAGGGAGCCGTCATTTCGCATGGCTCCCCTTCTGGTCTCTTCTCCTATCCCATGATCAGGTCCAGGATCTCTTTTGCAAAGGTAATGATGATACCGCCTGCCAGTGTCAGAAATCCGTTTGCCCTCTGGCTTGGATCGTGGCTCTTTAAGGACAGGCCGACCTGCACAATACCAAATCCCAGCAGGATCAGGCCAATGGCTCGGATCAGGGAAAAGATAAACGTGGACAGGTTATTGACTACGGTCAGCGGATCGCCTGCGGCATAAACGCAGGTCGCCCCAATGCAGATCGACAGTACCATGACTGCATACAGAGCAAACAGTTTCTTCTGCCCTCTCTTCATCTTCAGCGGTGCGGTCTCTTTCCTGGTTTCTGTGTGTTTCTTATTTTTCAGTAAATTCATTGGCATTCCTCCCATCAAAAAAGCTCCCCGATGATGTCCTCATCCAGAAGCAGTTCGTAATCGTCATATCTTGTTTCGTCAAAGGTAAAATCGTCATGCGCCAGCGGTGCTTTCGCATAATTGAACGGGCCGGCACCGCCGTCCTCGGTATACCGGATGTTGGGATGCTTCATCAGGTCATACTTGGCATCCAGTATGGGGCGTTCCCCACGGATAAACAGAAGGGCATTCTGGTTGTCCAGCATACGGACTTCATCCGGCTGTAACAGCTCCCTTCCGCTCTGCTGGAAGTTGGTGGAGTAGCTGCCGGATTTACCCTTGGTCTGCCCGTAGGTGTTGGTGTCTATGGTTTCTTTCCCCAGTAATTCTGATACATATTTGTGTGTCTCTTTTTCGTTGCCGCCCAGGTATAAAAACTCATCGCAGTTGCCCACCAGACTCTCCCAGGAGTCCTTGAACAGAGCCTTTAGCTGGCTCATGTTCTGGATGATGATGCTGCAGTAAATGGAACGGGATCGGCAGGTTGCCAGGATCTTCTCAAACTCATTTGGCAGGGATACGTTTGGAAACTCATCCATGATGCAGTTGACCGGAACCGGAAGGGCACCGCCATGCACACGGTCTGCCATATAATAAAGCGTCTGGAAAAGCTGGCTGTAGATCATGCCTACCAGATAATTCAAAGAGGTGTCCGCATCCGGGATACAGCAGAAAAGGGCAACTTTTCTTTCGCCCATGCTGGAAAGATCCAGCTCATCGTTATTGGTCAGCTTGGCGATCTGCGGCAGGTTGAAGGCTGCCAGACGGACACCAACACTGATCAGGATGGACTTGGCGGTCTTTCCTGCCGCCTGCTTGTAAATGTGGTACTGCTTGACGGCAATGCTGTCCGGGTCCCGCATCTCCAGACGGTCAAACAAAATGTCCAGAGGGGACTCGTAGTCCTCATCCTCTTCTTTTACCTGGGCAGAACCTAACATCTCCATGATCATGGCGAAGTTCTGTTCTTCCGGCGGAGCTTCGTGGAGCAGATACAGCATCAGTGCCTGAAGCAGTGCGGTTTCGCTCTTCTCCCAGAAGGGATCAGAGGACTGGGAACCTTTGGGTGTGGTGTTTTGTATCAGATTGGAAATGAGACGGAGTACGTCTTTGTCATCATGGACGTACTCGAATGGATTGTAACAAAAAGATGTGTCGGGATTGATGAGGTCAAAAACTCGCACCTCATATCCCTTTTTCTCCAGCAGACCGCCTGTCTTTCGGAGCAACTCTGCCTTTGGATCGGTGATGACCATCGAGCAGCAGCACTGCATGATGTTCGGCAGGGCAAAGCCTCTGGATTTTCCTGCACCGGAACCGCCCACCACAAGGATGTTCAGGCATCTGCGGTGCTTGTGGGTGTCCAGGCTGATGCGGAAATTCTGGGTTAGCAGGATGTTCTGGGAGTATGGCTTCTGGCTGTATTTCTTACAGATCTGCCGGGCATCGCCCCATCTGGCAGAGCCATGTTCTTCCCCTCTGCGGTAGTTCTTCTGACTGGAATAAAAAATACCGATCCCGGCTGCGTAAAGTAACGTGCAGACCATCATCGACTTGATGGTATATTCCGTATAATGAAGCTGGAACGGATGGTTCAGCTTTTCCGTTAGAACCTCCATCAGCTCAAAGAGATTTCTTCCCGGCTGGATAGCATCTGCGAGCAGGAGGGCTGCCCACCAGATGACGGGCAGTCCGGCAAGCCAGATCACCCAGTCTGACTTCCGGCTGTTTGTTACCGGGATGGCTGCTGTTTTGGCCTCTCTGCTCTTGGCAGGTCCGTGATGTGGAAGCTGTCCACTCCCGGAACGAGGGCAAGGCTGCTTCCATTCTCCCAGTTTACGTGGATCTGCCCTGCATCGTCTACCATATCCACCTTACCTTTTAAGCCGGGTGGCATGTGGCTCTCCCCCTCCATGCTGTTAAGCGTGACCTCTGTTCCCGGCGGATATCTTCTCCGCATGGCTTCTATTCTTTCTTGTGTCATATTTCTGTATATTCGTACCACATCCTTTCTTCATCTTCCCCGTCCACGGTATGGGCGTCGATATCTGGATTTCATGATCTTTAAGAGGACGCTGTCGATCCCATCGGAATAGCGTCCGTTTTTCAGGTATGTGTCCCGGAGCTGGTTTAAGGCTTCCACGGATTTGCTGTGTTCGGCTTCTGTCAGGTAGAGCTTTCCCTCTTCCTGCTCTGCCAGCTTCAGAACCAGATCCCGTGTGGTATCCACCGGAAGCCCCTGTTCTTTTTCCTGCCGGAACACTTCCCGGAGTGCATGGATCAGCATGTGGTTCATGATCCGGTCCATCTTTACATATCGCATTCTTGTCATAGGCGAGCCTCCTTTTTTCCTCTTTTTTCTCAACCACAACATACCACACTTCCTCCCGGAAAGCTACTGCAAAAGAGCCGGAAAAGCCCCTTTTTATCAGCGTTCTGGGGACTTTTTACTCTTGGCAGGTTTCTCCGTTTTTTCCTCCGGGATGGCAAATTCATCGGTCATAAATTCCTGCTCGCTTTTGCCAAGGTTGCGGTCTACCTGCTTGCCGATGGAATAGGCTGCACTCTTTACATCCTGGATAAAGGAGCGGAGTTCTTTCGGATCTTTCTGCCCGAATCCCTGCATCTGGCATACCTTGTCAAAGGAAAAACCGGAGACATCCACGCCGTATTTCTGTGCTGTCACATACGCCGCACAATAGGCCTGTGCCGATACCCCAGCCCGGCTGTAGCTTCCATCGTGATGGTCAAGGGATGCATACGCCAACTCCCGGCTGATGGAATGGAACGTTGCATTTTCGCTCATGCCATTTCGGACATAGATCGTCCGCTTGTTCGGGATGTACTGTGCCTGTACCTTATCCGGCAGATTGTCTGCGATCTGAATCCGTACCTCGCTGTCGGTCAGCAGTGCTTCCATCAGCTGGTCCATCGGCTTTGGCTCTGCCTCTTCCGGCTGCTTGGTGCGGATCTGGCTGATGTCATAGGCTTTCTGGATGGAGTACCCCTGCTGGATGACACCGTCCTTTTCATATTCCTGTCCGACAATAAAGTTGTATCCCTTGCTTCCGGTCTTGACTACCTTGCCTTCTTCCTTCCATTTTTCAAAGGTCTTGACCTGCCGGATCTCCGGATTCTGTGCATAAAGCAGGAACAGGTTGTCTGTCCTCTGCGGCTTGCACTGTCCCATAAAATCAAGGAATCCTTTTAAGGAGTCCCCATTCTGGAAGACCTCCTGTGCCTTTCCATCGATCATACCCCAGATTTCTTCCCTCTCCTGCTTTTTCTGTGCGGCATATTCCTCTTTCGATAACCGCTGGGTGGACTGCTCCTGTGTATCCTGCCCTAAAAATTTTGTCAGGTCCATCTTCTACCTCGCTTTCATCTTTCGTTTGGTTCTTGCTCTCTTCTGCGTTTTCTTTGGTCCACGGTCCTTTTCCCGGCTCCGCTTCTGAGATTCCTCTGCTTTCTCCCTTTTGATGTTCTCCAGTTCCCGGCGGACACTGGGACGCTCCTGTTCCTTCTGTCTTGCTCCATCAGTCCCTTTTTCCTGCCCGGTAGAAGTATTTCTGCTGTGCAAGGAAGAGCCGGACAGATTCTCTTCCCCCTCTTCCTGCACCGGGATAAAATTTTCCGGTTCAGAAAACTCCTTTTCGGGATGATTCTGGTTCTTTTCCCCTTCGGAAAAATCCATGTCACCGACCTGGAATGCTTCATCCAGATCGCTGATCTCGAACTGCACCTCGCCCTCCGGCATCTGCACAGTTTCCTGTACCGCTCCGGTTTTCGGTACTTCCATTCCTTCCGTTACCTCATGGACAGCTTCCCCGACCTCACTTCTTACGAAATCAAGGTTCATCTTATCCATGACCCGGTTGACCTTGGCTGCGTCATCTGCAAAGACCATGACCTCACTCATCTCCGGGTTCTTTTTATCCCGGATAATGACATAGAGCAGCCCTCGTTTCCTGCCCTCACTGCAGAATTCTCTCAGGCGGTCGGACGGTACGGTAAAGAACTTCAATGGTTTGTTTTCCTTTAACATCCGCACCATCCGGGTCTTGCCCCTTGTTTTCTTCTGGTCTTTTAATACAGCGGCAACAAATACCGCCAGATGCTTTGCCAGCGTGCCGGAAAGCCTGAGCCCGTGGTCCATGCCGTCCAGGGAATACCGGACGATCTGGTCCGCCGCATCGCCTCCATAATTCATACTGTTCACCTGCTTTCTGTTTCCTTTTGTCTGGTTTTCTCCGTCTTATCTTCTTCCTGCTGTCTCTGGATCTGCTCTGCCAGATGCATCTTTTCTTCCATCTCTTTGGACTGCTGTTCGATCCGGATACAAATACGGATATCTTTCCGAAGCGGCTTCAATTCTTCGTTGATCTGACCGATTCGGACACTGTCCGGTTCGCTCCGGTAGAGCCGCTTCCGGTCTTTGGTGAGTGCCTGCACCTGTTCTTCCAATGGGATTCGGTATGCCATCAGCTCTTCACGGGTGGTGATCTGATGCTTCTGGAGAAATTCCATCTGCTCGATCCTGGCATCCAGTTTCCGGATATCTGCCCGGAGCACTGGGGAGATCCTTTTCGGCTTCTGCTTTAGAACACCCATCTGATACAGATAGGAATAGTACAGGGCCTGTATCCCCTTTAACTTCTTTTTCGGGGTTCGGGAAGTTCCTTCTTTCCCAGCAGGAGTCCTGCTCTTTGGCTGTAAGATCCACTGCCGGATACTCTCTTCCGAGTAATTCTTTCCAAGGCTCCGCAGACGGATATACCGTTCCATCCCCGGTGCTTTTAATGCAATGTACTTCTGGTTCAGCTTCCACTGATACCCCCTCTGCTTCATCTGTTCCAGAAACTGTTTCCATGTGAAGCTCTCTGCTACCGCATCCCGGATGTCCAGACGGATCGAAGTTCTCCAGGTCGGCTTTCCGTCCTGTTCTGCCATCCACTGGGCGTAGGATTTCCCTTTGCCGTTTTTCGGTTCGATGACGGATAAGCCGTATTTCAGGCATAAGGCATCCGAAGCTTTCCGCACATCCTCGTAGTAGCTCCTGCTGTTGCTGTGGTACTTTTTCCCATCTTCCATGCTAACGGAATTAAACACGATGTGGTTGTGGTAATGTTCCGTATTCAGATGGGTGGTGATGACTGCTTCGTACTTTCCCTGAAGGAGCTTTTCTGCCAGCTCCATGCCGATCTGGTGTGCCAGTTCCGGGGTGACTTCCCCTTTTGCAAAACTCTGCACCAGATGGTAGCCCTGTACTCCGTCCATCTTGTGGTAGCGTTTCTTCGTTTCTACCATATCTTGATAGGCAGTCTCGCAGACACAGCCGATGGCATCCTCAAAAACGGAGTGCTCTGTCTTGTCCCGGTTCATGGCGTAATCGATGGCTTCTTCCAGAGAGCCGGCACTCTGCCCTTTCTTTGTGGTCTTATCCTTGTTTCGGATGTAAGTGATGGAATTGTCCAGACGGCTGACTGGGATGATGCTGGTGTATGCCATCGGCTACCATTCCTCTTTGACCAGCCTCCATGTCTCTTTCGTCATGCGGAGCATTTCCCGGATACTCTCTTCCCCGGCCATCCCACAGCCGTTGGCTACATGGGCAAGCTGATTGGCGTTGTTGTACAGACCGGATATTTTCCGTAAAAGCTCCGTATGATGCTCACAGGGTCTTGCCCGGACTTCGCCGCCCATGACAATGGAACGGATATATTCCTCACGGGACAGGCCGCTTTTTTCTACCTGTTCTTCCAGAAAACGCAGCTCCTTTGCATTGAGGCGGACTGGTATCACATGGTTTCTTTTTCTCATCTCTTCACCTGCTTTCCAACGGGTTATTGGTTACTCCATTACATTTCACGGTTTTTCCAGATCAGGAAGCCTGTCAGCACGCCGATGGCTACCGCTGCAGCAATGATCTTTTTCTTCATATAGGCCTCACCCCCTTTCCGGTACCTGGCACAGTTCCATCGGGGCGATCATGATCCCTCTTTTTTCCATCTCTTTTGCGAATTCCAGGAGGTTCCATTTCTTCCCATCGATCATGGCAGAATCGGCATCCAGATAGTGGCAGGTGGATACGTTCCGCTCTCCATTTGGGGCATTCTGCACAAGGCTTTCCCCATCTGAGAGTCGGAACAGTTCCTGTCCTTTTCCATCCACAAAGCGGATGCATACGCCGTGGTCGATGCTCTCTTTTTTCTTCGCCCGGCACCGCTCCAGTGCCTCATCCTCACGTTTTCCTGAGATCAGTAAACACATCGCAAATACGCCCATTGCCCCTCCGGTCATTGTACCAAGTATAAATCCTAACATTTTTTCGTTCTCCTTTCGTCTGATTGCCATCCAGCATGGGGGATTGGGGTTCTCCCCAAAGTGCGTTTGGATATCCAAACGCTATGCTTGCAAAACCAGTCGCATCCTGTTTCGTCCCCTCTGAACCTGTTGTTTCTTTGAATTATTCGTTTTCCTTGATTTTGCTCAACCCATCCAGTGTGGTGCAGATGATATGGAGTCTGTCCGCCATGCTGATCTCCGTATTCATCGTCCCGGTGGTCTCTTTTCCGCAGACGACCACCATCCTGCACCGCCTTAAGATCTGATGGGACATTCTCCGCATGGCCTGCATATCCTCTGCATCCCCATCATCAAGGAATGGGGAAAAGCTGTACTGCGGACAGATCGGTACATATCCCAGTTCGTAGATCTTCCGGCAGTACCGCTGCACTTTGGTCTTTCCTTCTTCTGCAGAACAGCAGACATAAGCAAGTGCCTGTTCCAATACGACCATCTCCTTTCCTGGCCAGACAGCTTTCCTCTGCCTGGCGTTTTTCCAAAAAGAAACATCCACAAAGCATTCACACTCTGTGGATGTCTTGGTGACATCTGGATTCTTTTCTTCTCTTTTTCAGATGTCTGGTAGACATCTGGCTACTGTGGTTCTTTGTTTTCTGCTTCTTCCCCGGCTTCCAGTGCGATGCGGACACGGTCGCTTCCCAGCTTATAATACGCATCAGTCACTTCGATGCCGACTGCCTGATAACCCGACTCTGCCGCTGCAAGGATGGTAGTACCAGCTCCGGCAAATGGATCTAAGATCAAACCGCCCGGCTCGCAGATCTGGATGACATCTTTCATCAGTTGGAGCGGCTTTTCCGTCACATGGATGCGGTTCTGGGGATTCCCATAACGGAACACACCCGGAAGGCAGGACACCGGGCGGTTGATCGGCATCGGGCCGTTGCTTCCCCACACGATATATTCTGCCTGCTGGCGGAACCTGCCTTTCTGCGGACGGGAGTTTCCCTTGTCCCAGACTGCGGTTCCTC
>ERZ870043.12-NODE-12-length-23847-cov-7.067606_pt1 | contig 23847 bp, 26 predicted proteins | sample MGYA00521102_ERZ870043 | MGnify/ENA primary metagenome ERZ870043 (study PRJEB32232, sample SAMN07284962) | human gut metagenome | biome: human-associated habitat; material: feces | host: Homo sapiens | place: Tanzania | collected 2014-01-26 ...
AGCCTTCATTCTATCCTACGCAGGCGGAAGTTGCAGAGATGGAAAATCAGGGTGCAAGTGCAAACAATGCAGAAACAAATCTGATAACAGATAATATAACAACATCAGCAACACTTGTGGCAGAAACAACAAACTCTCTCAGTGATGGATTGAATATGAATGATACAGTGACAGATGATACAGCAGAAACAATTACAGCTCCTGCTGATGCGACTGAGGATGTTGAGATAACATTTGAGGATATGGGTAATGAATCCGGAGATCAGACGACTTCCGATTTTGCGACTGGCAGTGTGGAAGTAACAGATACACTGGATGAAATCCTGAATCAGAATATTTCGTTTTTATTAGTAATAATATTGTTGTTTTTTATTAATTTTAAATAATCCAACGTCCATGCATCAACTATTTTGTCTTCGCATAAGACGTTGTTCCACGAACCACGATCTGTGGCTCATATTCCACATGATAAATACTGACCGGTTCAAATTCCGTATACTTCCAGTCTCTTGAACTGATCTTCTTCATGATGATGTCACAGGCATCCATTCCTTTATGAACCACAAAATGCTCGATTGTTGTAAGTGACACTTTCTTAACTTTGGAAAATAAAGTATTATCACATCCCATAACCGAGACATCTCCGGGAACTTTATACTTCATATCCTGAAGTGCATCCATGATTCCAAATGCGATCATGTCATTCAATCCCACAATTGCAGTAAGATTTTCCTCAGTCCGAAGCAGTTCTTTTGTCAGATCATATCCGATTCGGTACTCCGAATCAATTCCCGGAACATTTTTATCAAACTCTTCATCTGCTTCTTTTACGATCACCTGATCGCCATATCCGGCTTTTCTGAATTCATCCAGAAAACCTTCTACCCTGCGAAATCTCTGTTTCTGTCTTGCTGTCAGTGGTGGTGTAATGTATGCCACATGCTGATGCCCCAGCTCCAGAAGATGCTTTCCCATTAATCTTCCAAGCTTGGTATTATCCAGCTCTACTGCATCTACATCCAAATGCTTCTCCTGGTTATTGATCACAACAACCGGAATCCTTTCAGACATTTCTTTGAGCTGTCCGAGAAAGCATTTCCCCGGATTGCACATATAGATAATTCCTTGTGCATTCAGAGTCGAGATCATTTTCAGATAACGCTCTTCCAGTTTTAAATCTCTCTGTGTATTACAGACAAAGATTCCGAACCCCTGCTCTGTTGCCCTTGATTCAATTCCTTGCAAAAGCATTACATAGTACGGGTTTGTCAGGTTCGGGCTGATGACAACGAGCAGTTTTTCTCTTCGCTCTCCACGCTGTGTTCTGCGTTTTGGAAGTTCATATCCCAGTTCTTCCGCCGCTTCCTCCACTTTCTGGATTACTTCTTTTGAAAAAGAGACGTTATACTTCTTATTGAGTACCATCGAGACCGTTGCCTGTGAAACTCCCGCACGCTTTGCCACATCTGAAGATGTCACTTTTTTCTTCGTCATAGCCAGTCCCTCCTGCCGGTGTCTCAAATACTTTTACAATTCGGTTCTTCCTTCCAATGCACGAAGCAGTGTTACTTCATCGATGTATTCCAGGTCACCACCTACCGGAACTCCACTGGCAATCCTGCTCACCTTGATTCCGACCGGCTTGATAAGTTTACTGATATACATTGCTGTTGTCTCGCCTTCCAGACTGGAATTCGTCGCAATGATCACTTCATCCACATCTCCCTGCAGACGCTCCATCAATTCTTTCAGACGGATATCTCCCGGTCCAATTCCAAGCATTGGAGAAATTGCTCCATGAAGTACATGATAGACTCCATTATACTTTCCGGTCTTCTCATACGCTGCCAGATCACGTGGTGTCTCCACCACCATAATTGTCTTATGGTCTCTGTCCGGGTTGCTGCAGATTGGACAGATATCCTTATCTGTCAACGTACAGCACTCCTTACAGTAGCGGACATTCTTGCGGGCATCTACGATTGCATTGGCAAGTCCTTCTACCTGTTCTACCGGCATATTGATCACATGAAATGCAAGTCTTTGTGCTGATTTATTCCCGATTCCCGGAAGTCTCGAGAACTCCTCGATCAGACGGCTGATCTGATTACTGTAGTAATCCATTAGAACATTCCGCCTCCAAGACCGCCAAGTCCGCCTGTCATCTTAGATACTGCTGCATTTGTCTCCTGCTCAACCTGACGCAGTGCTTCATTTGTCGCTGCTACGATCAGGTCTTCCAGCATCTCAATGTCGTCCGGATCTACAACTTCTTCTGCAAGTTTTACTTTTGTCACTTCTCTTTTACCGGATACAGTTACTTCTACTGCTCCGCCGCCTGCAGCTGCTGTGAACTCTTTTGTCTCAAGTTCTTTCTGCTGCTCTTCCATCTGACGCTGCATCTTCTGTGCCTGCTTCATCAGATTCGCCATATTTCCCGGCATTCCGCCGCCTGGAAATCCTCCACGCTTTGCCATGTCTAATCCTCCACTGTTATTTCCATATTTATTTTCTGTTCTATGTCCACAAATGTATCCTCAAAGTGTCTGCCCTCTTCTACATGACGGACATCTACCTCGACCTTCTTCCCAATCTTCTCTTCAATGAGCTGTTCAAGTTCCTGCACATGATCTTCTCTGCCTACCATATCTGCGGACATAACATCTGGCAGTACAATCAGCAAGCGATTGTCACCACCAAGACTCAATCTTGCTTTTTTAAGAAAGCCTCTGATCATACCTGACGCTTCATCTGCGATAGAACGGAAATTCTTCACAACTTCCTGCACATCTTCCGGAATTGCATTCGGCAGCTCCGGTTTCGCCTTCCTGCTTCCCGCAACGCCTGATCCGGATGTTGACGCATCATCTCCATTCACGTAAACAACCCGCTGCGGCATATCTGCAGCTGCAGCAAGACCTTTCTCCACTTTGTCTTCTACCGCACGGATCCTGTCAAGAAGTGCATCCTGACCAGTCTCCATCGCCGGAGTACAAAGCTTGATCAATGCAACTTCCAGAAGCACTCTCTTCTGCGTCGCATACTTCAGCTGACCGGAAAGTTCTGAGAATATACGGATATAACGCAACAGCATATCAAGTTCGATCATCTCTGATTCTTCCTTGAGCTGCAGCATATTTTCCGTAGACACATCCAGCACGTCCTCTATATTATCAGAAGTTTTGACCAAAAGCAAATTTCTCAGATACCATGTAAAATCTGCCGCCAGCTGGGTCAGTTCACGTCCCTGCATAACCAGATCTTCCACAATATCAAGAACTCCGGCAACATCTCTCTCCAATACTTTCCGAAGCAGGCGGCTGAACACATCCGTATCCACCGCACCAAGTACTTCAAGCACATGGTCATACGTCAACTTCTGTCCCAGATAAAATGCAATACACTGATCCAGCAGACTGAGTGCATCACGCATAGATCCGTCTGCCGCCTTTGCGATATAGCGAAGTGCTTTTTCTTCCACTTCTACCTGCTCTGTCTGCATCAGATCACGCATACGGTCTGTGATTGTCTCAATGCTGATTCTCTTGAAATCATAGTGCTGACATCTGGAAAGAATCGTAATCGGGATCTTATGCACTTCTGTCGTCGCCAGAATAAAAATAACATATTCCGGCGGCTCCTCAAGTGTCTTAAGCAATGCGTTAAATGCTCCGATGGAAAGCATATGCACCTCATCGATAATGTATACTTTATACTTACCTTCTGTCGGCCGGTATGTCACTTCCTCCCGGATCTCACGGATATTATCAACACCATTGTTCGATGCGGCATCGATCTCGATCACATTCATTGAAGTGCCGGCGGCGATGGATTTACACATCTCACACTCCCCGCACGGACTTCCATTTACCGGGTGTTCACAGTTTACTGCCTTCGCAAATATTTTCGCAACCGTCGTCTTACCGGTTCCACGCGTTCCACAAAACAGATACGCATGTCCGATCCTGTTCGCCTTAATCTGGTTCTGAAGCGTTGTAACAATATGATCCTGTCCTTTTACATCTTCGAATTCAGAAGGACGGAACTTTCTGTATAGCGCCGTATATGACATGGATTACACCTCGTCTCCGAAGCTGATGCCGATTGTTCTCGCTTCTTTGATCAGACCACAGTTCGGATCAACATATTTCAGCTTTCCTGCAACCTCTTCCAGCGGAACTTTCACAATCTCACCATTTCTCATGGCTACCATATATCCGTATTCTTCATTCAGGATCAATTCTGCTGCCTTCGCTCCGACTCTTGTTGCAAATACACGGTCATAAGAACAAGGTGTGCCACCTCTCTGTGTATGTCCAGGAACTGTGATACGAACTTCCTTGTCTGTCTCTTTTTCAATTTGTTCTGCCAGTTCGTAAGCGATAGAAGGATATTTTCTGTTTGCCAGCTTCTCTTTGTATTCTTTCTTTTTCAGTTTTGCATCTTCTTTGGAAATCGCACCCTCTGCAACAGCAAGAATTGTAAATCTCTTACCTGCCTGTGTACGTTTGTCGATCACATTTTTGATCGCTTTGATATCATATGGGATCTCCGGAAGCAGAATAACGTCTGCGCCACCTGCAATTCCTGCATGCAGAGTTACATGTCCAACTTTGTGCCCCATAACCTCAATAATAAATACACGGCTGTGGGATGTTGCTGTTGTATGGATTCTGTCAATTGTATCTGTTGCAATATCAACCGCACTCTGGAATCCAAATGTCATGTCTGTTCCCCACAGATCGTTATCGATCGTCTTCGGCAGTGTCACTACATTGAGTCCTTCCTCACGAAGAAGATTCGCTGTCTTATGAGTTCCGTTTCCTCCAAGAACTACAAGACAATCCAGATGAAGCTTATGATATGTGTGCTTCATTGCCTCTACCTTGTCTATTCCATCCTTGTCCGGCACACGCATCAGTTTGAACGGCTGACGGGATGTACCAAGAATTGTTCCGCCCTGTGTCAGGATTCCTGAGAAATCCCTTGATGTCAACATATTGAAATCCGAATAGATCAGACCTTTGTATCCATCTTTAAATCCATAGATTTCTACATCTTTGCGCTTGTTGCAAATTCCTTTTACAACACCACGCATTGCTGCGTTAAGTGCCTGGCAGTCTCCACCGCTGGTCAACATTCCTATTCTTAACATGGCAACTCCTCCTATTACTCTTTGTACCTGTCTTAATCAGTTACTTTCTTTTCTTGTTTATAAGCCCTAAAAAAGCAGTTGGTTCTTCTTTCCCTGCCGCCATTCCTGATATTCCATGACCGGCAGCTACCAACTGCTTTTTATTATACCTCATTTACAAATACTGCTCAAGAAATTTTAGTTTTCGTTATGGTGACATGCTCCCACCACTTAAATCACTGATTTTGAAGTGGGGACTTCTTGCTCAATGGCTCTACTGAGCCAAGTATCTACAAGCTATCCTCGTGTGCCCCACGATTCTTTTGCCCGGACACGGGCATATTTTTCTTATGATCTAATTGTCCGGATACGGACAGTTTATGCAATCAATATCCTTCTTGCCTCTTCACGGATGTTGATTGCTGCATTACGATCTCTGTCCATCTCGTTTCCACATGCACAGTGATAGACTCTTTCAGATAATTTCAGCTCTTTCTTTATCCTTCCACATTGACAGCATTTTTTACTGGAAGGAAAGAAACGGTCTACCTTTACCATTTTCTTTCCTTTCCACGCCAGTTTATAGTCTAACAGTTCCCTGAACATTCCATATCCATTATCATGTACACTTTTTCCGAAATGCAGACACTGACCCATTGCTTTCATATCGATATCTTCCACTGCAACTGCATCATAACCGTCTGCAATCTTTCGGCTTAGTTTGTGCAGATAATCTCTTCTCTGATTTCGTATCTTTTCATGACATCTGGCAACTTTCTTTTTCTGCAGTTCATAATTATGACTTCCTCGTACGCATCTTGACAACTTTCGTTGCTCCCTCGCCAGTCTTTTTTCGTTTTTTCTAAAAAATCCTGCTCCTTCGGTCTCAATCTCTTCTGAAAAAACTGCCATCCCCTGCATGGCATAATCTATTCCAAGTATCTTCGCAGTACTGTAATCCGGTTCAACTGCTTGGTTTTCACAGCTGTATCCTTCATACAGCAGGCTTGCAAAGTATTTTCCAGATGGTTCCATACTGACTGTCACTGATTTCAGGCAAAGGCCTTTTGCTGGCTCCCTGTGTTTTTTCATGGCAATCCATTTTAATTTAGGAAGCCGGATCCGCTTACTTTCCACCAGGATATTTCCATTAACCACATTCGTTGTATAGCTGTTTCTGGAATGATGTTTTGACTTGAACTTCGGAAATCCAATCTTGGGATCCCGAAAAAAATTCCTATATGCCTTTTCCAGATGAAGCTGGACATTTGCCAGCGCCAGCGAATCTACTTCTTTCAAAAATGGATATTCCTTTTTGTACATGGCTGGTGTGTTCTTTAACATTTTCTTCGTCTTTTCATACTCTTGGATCTTATCATTAAGCATCTGATTATACAAAAAACGACAACAGCCAAATGTTTTGCCAAGAAATATCTTCTGTTCTTCTGTCGGATAAATTCGGAAACGATATGCTATGTTCAATACTTCTTCTCTCCCTGTGTTTCAATGTATTGACGGATTACTTCTACTGGGGCGCCTCCAGCTGTCAACAAACAGAAGCTCTGACGCCAAAAGGCTTCTTTCCAAAGTTTCTCTCTGATTTCCGGATATTCCTTTTTCAACAGTCTGCTACTGGCACTTTTATAAGCATTGATAAATTTACTAAGTTCCGTTCTCGGCTGCGCACGGAACATTATATGCACATGATCAATGTCATGATTCCATTCTTCCAGAACAATCCCATACCGTGGAGCAATATGTTCCCATATCTCTTTTGCTCTTTCTGAAATTGGATTATCAATGACTTTCCTTCGATATTTTACTACCATGATCAGATGATAATACATCAGATACACTGAATGTGCATTATGATCTATTTTTTCCATGCAAATCAGTCCTCTCTCTAATAGTCTATGTTTTCCTCTAGTAGATATGGGGATTGCTCCCCATACCCCTACACAAAACCGTACGTGCCCTATTAAGGCATACGGCTTTTCACTTTATATTCATACTACCTGTAAAACAGGCTTACCTTGATACTTGGCTCAAGTAATGGAAATGTTCTAAGCAACCCATTGTTGAATGTGTCCCATGTGTAACTGCATCTCTGGCTTCTACGGTTTAACCATTTAAACAGCAGTTTCTTTGTAATACATAGAAATGTTTTTACTTCTCTTATATTATCCGTTACACCGTAGTATTGATAATGTCCTCGCAGTTTTGCATTGATAGTTTTAAATATCCATTCCAACGGCAGTGTCCTGTGCTTCATTATCCATTCTTTCATCGCTTTTATTTTACTGCGTAGCTTCTTCTTACTCGTTTTCACTCTGCATCGGAAAAACTGCTTCTTTCCATCCATTCCGCAATAAAACGTGAAGCCAAGAAAGTCGAAGGTATCTGGTTTTCCCTGTCCTCTTCTTTCCCTGTTTCTCCTGGCAAACCTCCCGAACTCTAATACTTTGGTCTTTTCTTCCGCAAGTTCGAGTCCATACTTTGCAAAGCGTTCTTCTAGTTTCTCTCGAAATACTTTTGCTTCGTATCCACTCTGAAAGCAACAGACAAAATCATCAGCATAACGTATTAAGTAACATTCTCCATTACACTGTCGTTTTACAATCACATCAAACCAGTTATCCAGTACATAGTGCAGATAAATATTTGCGAGTATCGGACTGGCTCCATTTCCCTGTGGTGTTCCACGTTCACTGTCTAGATATTTCCCGTTTTCCATGATACCTGCCTTCAGAAACTTCTCTATTAATTCAAGGAATCTCTTGTCTGCTATATCATGTTTCAACATCTTCATCAGCCAGTCATGATTTACATTATCAAAGAAGCCTCTGATATCTGCTTCCACCACATAATTCGTTTTGCGATATTGAACCATTTCTATGATTTCCCTTACTGCCTGATGGCAGTTTCTGTTTGGTCTAAACCCAAAACTCTCATTATAGAATTTCGGCTCATAAATCTGCTCCAGTATCTGTGCGATTGCACTTTCCACCAGCTTATCCTCATAACTGGATATGCCAAGTGGTCTCATTTTGCCTTTTGTTTCCTTGGGAATATAAACTCTTCTTGTAGGATTGGGGCGGTAACTGCCAGTTTTCATTCTTTTCACAAGATTCTCAAGGTTTTCCTCTAGGTTCTGTTCATACTTCTCTTTTGTCACTTTATCAATTCCGCTTGCCTTGTTCTTATCCATAGTTCTATGGATTGCCCTAAGACTATCTACATTGATATAGGACGCAAGATTCTGAACTTTCCTATCGGTTACATTTGCTTTCGCAATGTTGTACTGTATTCCAAGCAATTCATTTACCATGATGTCAGCTCTCCTTGTCTGCATGATTCAGATTTACTTGAAGCTATAAAGTGTACGCCCCTTTCCTCGACTGTGATTAGCAGCTTCTTCGGTACTATGGGCGTATCGGACTTCCTGTTATCCATTTGAATTTCTATCGCATTTCTTTGGTTTGATTTCCATACCTCTTTCGAGGAGATAACAGGACCTCAGCTGTTCTGTATTGTATATTTATCATCAACCTCGCCAAGCTCTCGGACTGGGGGATGTTTCTGCTCCCTTGCCTTAACGGTTGCAGAAATGTTGTCTGCTGTAGTTATCAACACATCGACCGCTTCCAACCTCATAATAATTTCCCAGCTCCATCACTTCACTTTCGTTTCGGCTCTGTTGCTCCCTGTCCTACGCTTAAATCTGACGTTACCGCTTCGACTCCAAGGACTCGGTACAGGCGGTTGGCTAAACCTTACCCGACAGGATTTCCCTGCTATATACAATCAGCTTACAAAAGCAAGCAGAATTTTTTTTTTTTTTCCACTCGCTAGAGGAAATCAGCTTAGCTGATTTCTCAGCTCGCACGACTGACTCTATTATATCACGGAACCCATTGTCGAACAAGCGTTCTTTTTATTTTTGTGCAATTCATCTCCCACCTGCAGAGGAAGGAGAATTCTTGCTATATTATGTTAAATATGTAGTAATGATTCATTAAGAATTATTCAGGAAATGTTACATTTCTGTTACTCACTATCCTGCACTACGGTTCACACCACACGAGATCAACAATGAATCTCATCCAGCCGTATTTGACCATTTTCTTTACAAGTGTTAAAATAACTTTACAGATAAACAATCACAGCATTCATATGATCTGCTGCAGAACACAGAAAGGAGAACAGCCCAATGGAGGATAAGCGTATCACCAAAACAAAACGTGCTTTAAAGTCTGCTCTTTTAAAGCTTTTGTCCACACAGGCTTTTGATGTAATTTCAATCACGGAATTATGTAAGATTGCCAATATCAGCCGGATCACTTTCTACACACATTATAAAGATAAATTTGCCCTCCTTGACGACATTTTCAATGATATGTTGATTATTGGAAAAGAAGGATACAAGCGCAGACAAGAGGAAAACAATCCTGAAAACAATCTCACACAGGGATATCTGAACGTTCTGGACAGTATTTTGTCTCTTTACTATGAACGTTATGATTTTTTCCAGCATGTCGTACCGGAGACAAATCCTTATCTGGCTTTTCGATTTTATCGGATCCTTTTAGACACGGTAGAATCTCATACAGATAAGCTGAGAGCTTCTCATTCTTTAAAATATTCTGCAAGACAGATTGCCGGATTCATCTGCTTTGGTCTGTTCGGATTTATCAGTGAGTCTTATGCATCAAAGATACCGTTAGAACAGGTTCAGGCCGGAGCAAGACAGCTTTTGACAGATCTCCTGCAATCCAAAATCCTTGTATGATGTTTTGCATTTTTAATTTGAACATGAAAAAGAACATGACCCACAGTTTCAAAACTCCTTAAACAGAAGCCTTTGTTCCCTGGTCATGTTCTTTTTTATTTTTAATAGTTACGCCTCTTTTTCTTTGTAATGATGCGCCTCTTCGAGCATCATATCTTTCACTTTCATCAGTCGGATCTGTGTACTACGCTCATTCTCATCCAGTTTCATCGTAATGTATTTGATACTTTCCTCTGTCTCTGGAATGATAACATGCTCCAGTGCATTTACACGACGTCTTGTCTTCTCAATCTCTGCCGCCATCAGCTGACATGCTTTCTCACATTCTGCAAGTCGGATCATATCCGGGAGGATGTCTGATAAAGACTTCACTGCTCCATCAAGATCGCTGGAAGTAAATGCAAATCCATAAGAATAGATATCATTTTCATCCGCTGTTCTTGTCTTGGATGTGAAGGTCGGAATCTCAACACTCATAACATTCTTCTCATCAACTATAAGTCCAACTTCCTGCTTCGGAGCCATCAGTGCAGTATTCAGTGCTGCCTCTGACATTCCGGCCCGGGCAATAACAAAATTACGGTTCGCAGAGAGGATCCCTTCTTCTACACGAAGTCTCACTTCCATATTTTCTCGGACAAGATCCAGATACTGGCGCATCAGCTCATCACGCTTATCTTTCAAAAGCTTGTGACCACGAATGGCTGTAATCCGTTTTTTCTTCAAACGGGTCAGTTCCATACGGGTTGGATTCACTTGTTTCGCAGCCAATACCGCCACCTCCTCTTTCTATCTTCGATCATTCTGTCTGTTCTTACTCTTTGTCGTAATATTCATCCAGATACTTATCGTCAATTCGTTTGAGTTCGGTACGCGGCAGCATGCGGAGCAGCTTCCAGCCGATATCCAGAGTTTCCTCAATACTTCGGTCTGTCTGATATCCCTGAGATACATATTCTTTTTCAAATGCATCTGCGAAACGTGCATATTTCAGATCAATTTCTGTCAGTGCGGCCTCTCCCAGGATAACCATCAGCTCTTTTGCATCTTTACCACGCGCATAAGCGGCAAACAACTGGTTCATCGTATTGGAATGATCTGCTCTTGTCTTACCTGCTCCGATTCCTTTATCTTTCAGACGGGACAGAGATGGAAGAACATCAATTGGAGGTGTTACTCCTTTTCTGTAAAGCTCACGGCTTAAGATGATCTGTCCTTCCGTGATATATCCTGTCAGGTCAGGGATTGGATGTGTCTTGTCATCCTCAGGCATTGTCAGGATCGGGATCATTGTGATACTTCCCTTCTTACCATTCTGACGTCCTGCTCTTTCATACAGTGTTGCAAGGTCTGTGTACAGATATCCAGGATATCCACGACGTCCAGGAACCTCCTTTCTTGCTGCTGAAACCTCACGCAGAGCATCTGCGTAGTTTGTGATATCTGTCAGAATAACAAGGACATGCATATCCTTTTCAAATGCAAGATATTCCGCTGCTGTCAGTGCCATACGTGGCGTTGCGATACGCTCGATCGCCGGGTCATTTGCAAGGTTGACGAACAATACTGTTCTGTCGAGGGCTCCTGTCTCACGGAAACTTTCGATAAAGAAGTTAGACTCCTCGAACGTAATACCCATAGCGGCAAATACAACCGCAAAGTTTTCATTTGTTCCAAGTACTTTTGCCTGACGGGCAATCTGTGCTGCCAGCTGTGCATGTGGCAGACCGGATGCTGAGAAGATTGGAAGCTTCTGTCCACGAACCAGCGTATTCAGTCCGTCGATCGCAGATACTCCTGTCTGGATAAACTCCTCCGGATAGCATCTGGCCGCCGGATTCATCGGTAGACCATTGATATCCATTCTGGCATCCGGAAGGATCTGTGGACCTTCATCGATTGGATTACCAAGTCCGTCAAAGACACGTCCAAGCATATCTTCTGACACACCAAGTTCCATGCTTCGTCCAAGGAATCTCACCTTACTGTTGGAGAGGTTGATACCTGTTGAACTTTCAAACAGCTGTACAAGAACGTCGCTTCCGTTTACTTCCAGAACTTTACATCTTCTTGTCTCGCCACTTGCCAGCTCGATTTCTCCAAGTTCATCATATGTTACGCCTTCTACTCCATGCACCAGCATCAGAGGTCCGGCCACTTCCTGAATGGTTCTATATTCTTTTGGCATTTAACCTTCCTCCTTTACAAATGCTGCTGCGATCTGAACGCTTAATGTCTCATCGACCTGTTTAAATTCTTCGTCAAGCTTATCTTCTGTTACATATTTGAAACGTCCGATCTGCTCTCTGACCGGCATTGAGATCAGCTTCTGAAGTGATGCACCATCTTTTAATGCATCGGTTGCTCTGTCAAAGAATTCGTTGACCAGAACCATCATCATGTGCTGTTTCTTCAATGACGTATACGTATCTACTTCATGGAAAGAGTTCTGATGCAGGAAGTCCTCACGAATTGATCTTGCAGCTTCCATCTTCAGACGATCGGATGGTGAAAGTGCATCCATACCTACCATCTTAACAATCTCTTCCAGTTCTGCTTCTTCCTGAAGCAGTGTCATCATCTTCTGACGGCCTTCCATCCAGTCTTCTGCGACCTGTCCGTTAAACCATTTTTCCATATCATCCAGATACAGAGAGTAACTCTTCAACCAGTTGATTGCCGGGAAATGTCTCTTATATGCCAGAGATGCATCCAGTCCCCAGAATACTTTGACAATACGAAGTGTAGCCTGTGATACCGGCTCGGATGTATCACCACCCGGAGGAGATACTGCTCCGATAACAGAAAGTGCTCCTTCTCTTCCTTCTTTTCCAAGAGAAACTACATGTCCGGCACGCTCATAGAACTGAGCCAGACGGCTTCCCAGATAAGCCGGATATCCTTCTTCACCAGGCATCTCTTCCAGACGTCCTGACATCTCACGAAGTGCCTCTGCCCAACGGGATGTAGAGTCTGCCATAAGTGCTACGGAATATCCCATATCACGGAAATATTCTGCAATTGTGATTCCTGTATAAATAGATGCCTCACGCGCTGCAACCGGCATGTCTGATGTGTTTGCAATCAAAACCGTTCTCTGCATCAAAGGTTGTCCTGTCTTCGGGTCCTTCAGTTCCGGGAACTCATTCAGAACATCTGTCATCTCATTTCCACGCTCACCGCATCCGATGTATACAACGATATCTGCCTCAGCCCATTTTGCAAGCTGATGCTGGATGACTGTCTTTCCACTTCCGAAAGGTCCCGGAACCGCTGCAACACCGCCCTTGGCGATTGGGAAGAATGTATCGATAACACGCTGTCCTGTTACAAGCGGCATCTCCGGCGGAAGTTTCTTCTTATACGGACGACCGCGACGAACCGGCCACTTCTGCATCATAGTTAATTCTTTTTCGCCTTTTTCTGTCTCAACAACTGCTACAATATCTTCTACTGTAAATGTTCCGGCTTTGATTTCTTTGATTGTTCCTTTAATTCCATAAGGAACCATGATCTTCTGCTGTACAAGAACTGTTTCCTGAACTGTACCGATCACATCTCCTGTCTCTACTTCATCTCCAACCTTTACAGTAGGAACGAACTCCCATTTCAGATTTCTCTTAAGAGACGGAACTTCAACTCCTCTTTTCAGGTTATTTCCGGAAATCTTCATAATATCATCCAGTGGTCTCTGGATTCCGTCATAAATACTTGCAATCAGACCAGGTCCTAATTCTACAGACATTGGAACATCCATAGATTCAACCGGTTCTCCAGGTCCGAGACCTGATGTCTCTTCGTATACCTGGATGGATGCCTCGTCACCGTGCATCTCAATGATCTCTCCGATCAGACGCTGTTCCGATACACGGACAACGTCAAACATATTCGCATCACGCATTCCCTCTGCGATAACAAGAGGTCCTGCGACTTTTTTAATCACTCCTGTGCTCATTCGCTTACTCCTCCAAACAGAATATCTGATCCGACGGCCTGCTCGACTGTCTTCTTCACGCCTTCAACTCCGGCTCCTGTATTCCCTGACACACCCGGGATCTGAATGATCGCCGGAAATGTCTGTTCACCGTACTTGTTGATCTCTGACGGAATCTGTGCAGCCACAGCCTCTGTAATATAGATAATGCCGTAATTTCCTTCTGCAAGCTGGCGAAGCTTTGCCTTCGCCTCATCCCGGTCTTTCACAGGGCAGATGCTAAGACCGAGGGTGGCAAATCCATAGATACTGTCATAATCGCCCATTACTGCAATCTTATACATACATCTCCCTTATCCTTTCCCGGATTGCTTCATCCGGAAATTCATTCTGCTTTCCGGTCAGTATAATCCGTACTGTCTTGATCTCATTTTGTCTGGCTAACAGATACGCCAAAAGCGGTCCAACGGAAAATGATTCATATTTCTGTGACCTCATGGAATCTGTCATTTTATTATCACACCAACGTTCAAATGCAGACGGTGATATACGCAGTGCATCGGCACCTTCACGATAAGATGTTCCTTCCAGATACTGTGCGATCTCCTCCGCACCGGCCAATGCTGCCTGTGTCAGCTGATCCACATTGATCTCGGAACAATTTACCATTGCTTTCTTCATAAATTCTGCATTTTTTCCTGTCTTCTGAGATCTTACTGCAATCTTAATATCAGCGATTGCAACTGCTGTCTGTGCATACTCTTCAATAATCTTCTCACCTGATTTTTTTCCTGCTTCCAGCATCGCTTCCAGTGTTGCGCGATCAATGATAAGATCACACAACTGTCCGTCTCTTGTGTGAAGCAGAGTATCAAATGCTTCTCTTGCTGTTGCAGGCATATTCCCCGGCAGCTTGTCAAACTCTTTGTTCTGGACAAGTGCAAACATCTCTTCTCCAGAAATCTCACAGTCATCATAGAAAATATTTTTATTCTCTACTTCCGTACACACTTCTTTGATCGCTGCTTTCAGATTGTGATAAAGTTTTGGAAGTGACAGAACATCGAATACATGCATATCCGGTGCCACCTCGCGGATTGTCTGCCACATCTTCTCTTCTTCCTTATTCAGAACTTCATCTGCGTCCAGCGTTCCTGCTGTCAGATCTCCCCAGCCCTTTTCAACCAGAAGCTGTAGAGCCTGCTCTGCACTCTTGCATGCTAGAAGCTGTTCGATCACTGCGTTCGTTAAAAGAGAGACTTCCAGTGCACGGATTCTGGCAACCGCATAGGTATATTTTGTCTTACTCAAGATTATCCCTCCTTGCGGCTACACTGCTGTAAACAGTTGCCGGTTCACTTTATCTGATAACTCTTCTCTTCTTGCATCAAACAACGCTTTGATCGTGCAATTTTCTTCGATGCCGCCATAGGTCAGGATAAATCCCCCATCCATTCCGTCCGGCACTGTCTCTGTAAATTCCAGGCTTCCGCCTTTCTTCTTTGCTGTTTCATATACTTTTTCCATATACCCTTGAGGCATACGTTTTCTGTCTTTCTCTGTAAAGCAGATTGTTCCTTCTTCCGGAAGTACATACTTCTCAAGAACCTTTTCAAGCATTGCAAAATAAGCTGCATCATCAAGTTCTCCGACTGCTTTGTAAGCATCTTCTAGAACTTCACTGATCACTTCCTGTTTCGCCTCAAGTACTGCCTTGCGCTTTCTCATATCTGATGAAGAGGCCAGGCGTTTCACAGAATCTTCTGCTCTGGCTTCTGCCTGTGCGACAATCTTCCGTGCATCTTTCTCTGCCTGCGCTTTTGCTTCCCCAATTATAGAATCCGCCTGTGCGTGTGCCTGTGCGAGTATCTCTTTTGCATTGTCCTGCGCCTCTGCGATTATCTGCGCTTTCATTTTGTCAAGTCCACTCATCTCCACGCTCTCCTTTTTATTTATTTCTTACAGCTGGATACCACTTACTGCGAGGAAGGAAATCAGAAGAGCCAGGATCGCATATGTCTCAACCATTGCCGGGAACAGCATAGCTTTACCAAACTGCTCTGGTTTCTTTGCAACGATTCCGATAGAAGCTGCTGCTGTCTTTCCCTGTGCGATACCTGAGATCAGTCCAACGATACCAATTGGGAGACAAGCTGCAAGAATCATAAGTCCTGACTGAACACTTACCTCTACTCCGCCACCGCCGAGGATACCGATCTTAGAAAGTGTAATAAATCCAACAAGCAGTCCATACAGTCCCTGTGTACCTGGGAGCAGCTGCATGATAAGTACTTTAGCGAATTTACTAGGGTCTTCTGTAACAACACCTGACGCTGCCTGTCCTGCGATACCTACACCTAACGCAGATCCTGCGCCTGCGAATAATACTGCGATTGCTGCACCTAATAATCCATATACAACTCCAAGTTCACCTGCTATATTCATAATGTTGTTTCCTCCTTAACATCAACATATTTCGTATTTTCTTTAAAAGGCTCGAATGCTTTTCCGCCGCCTTCATAAAATTTTCCGAAGAATTCCACAAACTGTAAACGGTTTGTGTGTACATAAGCTCCCAGCAGATTAATTGCCAGGTTCAATGCGTGTCCTACGATGAAGATCACAATGAAAAGAATCACACCGATCACATTGTTTGGAAGCATTGCTCCCATCTGATTGATAACTGATGCGATAACTCCTGTTGCAAGTCCCAGTGCAAGAAGTCTTGAATAAGACAATGCATCACTGAGCCATCCTGTCACGTTATACAGATCATACGCTCCAAGTGCAAGCCGAAGCGCCGGGTTTTTGTTCGCTCTTCCTGACATCAGCACAATACCGATTGCGCCGCCTGCAGCCATCACTTTTGCAGCAGTGTTCAAAGCCGCCGGGAACACGATCGTTGTCTGTGCGATTGATGCAAAGATGTCACTTGGAAGCAGCATCAGGATCAAACCGATCAGCATCACGAACCAAAGTACAACGTCACAGATAAAATCTACAACCTTTCCATCTTTCAAGCACAGATAACCTTTAATTCCAAGTCCTACGAACAAATGAATTGTTCCAAATAACAAAGAATAAACCAGAAGTTTCATTGGATCATTCAATGGAACAAACCAAAGTGCCGGAACTGTTACCGTATGTCCGAAGAACTTTTCTGAAACAATGTCTACAATATTTCCAAAATATCCTCCAAACAGAACGCCCCATACAAGTGTAGATACTCCACAGTAGAAGAACAGTTTCAAAGATTTTGCCATGCTCTGTGACATTCTTGGATATTTCTTCACAAGAATCGCACATACAATCGCAACAACTGCTCCATACGCTGCATCTGACAACATCATTCCGAAGAAAAATACATAGAAGAATGACATGATCGTTGTCGGATCGATCTCTCCGGCATGCGGTAATCCGTAAGATTCTACAATGCCTTCCATGTTTGTAGAGAACGGGTTATTCTTTAAAATAACCGGTGCTTCTTCACCTTCTTCAATGTCTTCAACATCTACCATACAGTTATATTTCTCTGTCAAAGATTTCTCTACCGGACCTGCTTCACATGCCGGTATATATCCACTTATCACAAATGTACGCTTTGACTGAAGAAGATCTCCGAGAACTGCATACTTATCTGCTCGGACTCTGTAATAATCTGCCACGGCCTGAAGTTCTGTTCTTTTGGAAGCCAGACTCTTAAGTTCTGCCTCACACTGTGCCATCCGCTCTCTTGACGCTGCTATCTCTGTTTCCAGCACTTCCGTCTGTTCTTTTGGTGTCTTACTCCAGTTCTGGGATGGTCTTGCAAATCCTGCACTTCGAAGTGCTTCTTCCACTGTCTGGAGTTGTTCTTTCAAGCAGATGACTGCAATGCAGATCATGTTTAATTCTGCTGAAACTAAATGAACATCAACGCCTGTTTTCTCCATCACTTCCGGAGCCTTCTCAAGTAGAATAGAATAAATGTTCTCAAGAGTAAGCTCTCCCGGCATTGTTCCCAGGATCAAAGCTGTCCTTTTTGTCTTGCCTTCCTGAAGCGGAACATCTAATGCCATCCACGGCATCAGACTTTCAATCTGATTCTCGATCTTTGCTATGCCTGCTCTAAGCTCGGCATACTCTCGATCAAGATCATAAATTCTGCGGGCTGTCTTGATCAATTCCGGTCCAGATGTCTGAACCTTCTCTTCCAACTCACGATCGATCAGTTCCTTTCCTTCCAGCGAAGAAAGTAATGACTTTTTCTCCGGAGCGTAAGCATCCAGGATCCCCAGTGCCTGGTCTGCTGCCGTTGCCGCTTTTTCAAATTTCATCCGCTGTCCGGTTGTATCCATCTTTTGGAAGAATGCATCCTCTTCTTTGTCCCTGTCAACTTCAAGAACTCCGAGATGCTGTAACTGTTCTAGGATTGCTTTTCGATCTTTCTTCAGGGCACAGATGCTGATTTTCTGCATCTTAAGTACCGCCATAATCTTATCCCTCCTTTTTTGTTACGACCACATGGATCAGATTAATTCAGAAAGAACAAGCTGCACTGCTGCATTCTTTTTCTCTCTTGCAGAAACCTTCAGCTCTTCAATCACATCTTTGAGCTTCTCTGCTTCTTCATCTTCCTGATTTCTCGCCGCTTCTCTGGCTTTCTCATCCAGTCCGGCGGCAGTTCTTTTCGCCTCTTCTATGAGTTCTTCATGAATCTGTTTCGCCTGAAGAGATGCATCTTTCAGGATCTGTTCTTTCTGTTCCTGCGCTTTCACAAGAACCTCTTCTGCCTGCTGCTCTGCTTCTTTAATTGACCGGATTGTCTCATCCACCATAGTATCTACACCACCTTTCCTGTCTCCCCTTTTTTCATTGTTCTTATGTGATTTTGAACAATAAGATTCCTTCGCCGCATGTTGTTACTACACATTAATATCTAAGGATTTCGCTGTTCGCAGCACGTATCAATATATTATTACCATACTTTTCTTTCCTATTCTCTTTCTGTTTGTAACTTTCGCACAACGATGTTATTTTAAACATAGCATATTTTGTCGTAATAATCAAACTTTTTATTAGATTTTTATAAAAAATTTTTAGATTACTAAATATTTATTCCATTTTTTGTAGTTTATTAAACGTTTTTTGTGTTTTTGTATAAATATCTGATAATTTTTTCACTCTACACTCTGTTTATAAGACATCTGATTTTGTACATCTTATCTTCTCGAATTTTGCACATCTTGTTAAGCAAATAGGCCATTTGGTAATGTCAAGTAGGGACCATGCCGAAATCGTCAAGGATAAGCAGAGGGAAGCGGCAAAGGCGGTCTATGTATTCGTTCCTGCCCTTGTAGCTGGCGGCAAGGTCATTGAGTATCAAAGCAAAATTCGTCATGCACACGGAAATCTCACGCTCCATAAGGGCGTTGGCGATACCCCCGGCGAAATAGCTCTTGTCTGTGCTTCGTTGTCCTGTCTGTACGCCCTGTTTACAGGGCGTTGTATCTCCGTTGCTAAAGGCTCTCGCCCTCTTTGAAAGAATAATCGGGGATTCCCTTTTTCGGGTTCTCCTTTTTCTCTCTGTCCGCCCACCTGTAAAGCGTGGCGGCATGGCTCACATAATCATTCCCGCTGGAAGCAATATACCGGCTCATTTCCTCAATAAGCCGTTCAAGGCAGTCCGGGTATTCCTGCTTCAGCTCCGCATATTCGCTTTCAGTAAGGAAAACATTCTAGTATTTGCCATAGGGCGCGGGCGGCTCTCCACTCACTCCCATTAGTTGATTCTCTTTTAGTTTGTTTATATTTATTTGATTAGGGTAAAGTTTTCTTGATGTCATAGGTAAAGTTTCTTTTAGGTCTGATATACAGTTTTCTTTATGACTGACATCAAGATTTCTTTGTGTCATAGGTAAAGAAACCTTTACTACTTCTGGCACTTTCACATAAAGACGGTTCGGCGCGGAAAAACGGCAGACAGCAATTCATCATTGACCGGGGAAACGGTAATAACCGGGCGTATGCTTGACTTGATAAGGGCTTGCCGGATAAACTCGGCTTGGCTCATTTTGCAAAGGGTGACACGCTCGGAAAACTCGGCGTATTCTTCCTCGGTCAAGCGTGTCTTGATTACCCGGCGGCGGTATTTTCTCCCGCTGTAAAGCCGGGGAAAAGCAAAACGGGCGTAAAAAAACAGGAAACCTTATTCCCCGATTTCCTGTTTCGTATCTTCGCCAATAGCGGCGGTTATCCTGTTGTTATTCCCCGGAAACAAACTTGTAACCTATCCCTAAAATGGTCTTTATGTAAGTGGGATTCCTGCTGTCCGGCTCTATCTTTTTCCGCAGATTGCATATCACATTTGTAACGCTTGACTGGCAACTTTCGCTCCCCATGCGCCACACGGCTTCAAAGATTTGCGCCTTTGTGAATACCCTCCCCGGACTGGCGGCAAGGTAGCAGAGTGCGCCGTATTCCAGACGGGTGAGGGAAACGTCAATCCCATTTTTCAGTACCCGGCGTTGGTGTAGTCTGATTTCCAATCCCGGAAAAGTAAGTGCCGGGGAGTGGGGCAACTGTACGGCTTCCAGAGGTATCATATCCGCAAGGGCGGCAAGCCGGATTCGCCTGCTGTAATGCCGCAAAACTTCTTCCACGGCTTCCGGCTCGCCGCTGGTCGCCCGGACAATGGTTTCATACGGAATGAGTTTAGGATTCCCCACGCAAAAGCACCTCCATTTCTTCCTGCAACATCTGCAAGGCACTGTGGATATAATGCCATGCCGTACTTTTACAATGCCCGTATAAATCCCCGATTTCCTGCTGTGTGTAATTCCCGAAAAAATAAAGGTAAATGATTTCCCTCTTTTTCTCTGGCAAAGATAACAGGGCTGCAGCAAGCTCGCCATTGGTGAGTATGATTGTCTGACCGCAGATTGTGACGGGGTATTGTTCGTAGGGTGATTTGAGAGCTTCGTCTGATGTGCTTAGAGGATAGAATTTTTCTTCTGTGAGGTATTCAAAGGATATTTCTCTTTGCCGCCGCCTGTTCCTGTCGCGCCATGCGTTGATAGCGGCATAGCGTATGACGACTTTGCAGAAACCGTTGAAAGAATACATGATGTGTTCCTTGTATGCTTCTGTGCAATCCATAGAAAATTCCCCCTTTCTCCCACATGGGGCGGTGATTGGTTTACGGTTGTATTTTTATAATTCAGAGGGTGACAGCATTTTAAACCGCCACCCACTGCATTATACTTATTAAAATTTATTTGCCAAATCTTCTGCCTGTTTACAGCCATTCGTTTTATCAATATCTCCAACATTGACAACTGCTGGAACTAATACTGTTCCTACCATTTTCCAGTTTAACAATGCGGCAGAACGCTCTATCGGAACACGCACACCGTCAAAAACGGATTCATCATTTTCCTCACAACAGGAAATCAATGCACATTCTTTATCCGCAATGTCAACCTTTGCATTATAGAATGAAAACAGCTTGTCAATCACTGCTTTAATCTGTGATGGAATTGAGTACCAGTAAACCGGCATGGAAAACACGATTGCGTCTGCGTCCTGAATAGCAGGAGCTATGATGTTAAAATCGTCATTAAAAGAACAGGCTTTCCCTGTCTTGAAACAAGTTTCGCAAGCACGACATCCCCCCACATTCATCATTGCAACATCAAACCGGGTTATTGTATGCCCCCTTTTTTCTGCCGCTTTGATAAAAGCCTCTGTCATGGCAAAACTGTTCCCTTTTTTACGTGGGCTACCTGTGATTACTACTATTTTTTTGCTCATAAAATTATCCTCCTTTTATTGCGGGATTGACTTTTCCCGGACAAGATATTATTATCATAGCAAGAATACAACTAAAAGCAAGTACGCACATTTAAGTGCGATACTAACACAAAGGTTATAGACTACCGGAAAGGAAAGCATAAAATGAGTGAACGTCTTATTTCAAATGAGTGTTTTAAGAGTACCGGATTCAGTTATACGTTATCATTGATTAGTGGAAAATATAAAATGACGATATTATATGTTTTAGCGGAATTTGGTGTTGTCCGATTTAACGAAATGAAAAAATATATTGAAAAAATCTCCTATAAAACATTAAGCGCCACGTTAAAAGAGCTTGAAGCTGATAAATTAGTGCATAGAGAGGAATACCCACAAATACCGCCTAAAGTGGAATATAGTTTAACTGAACGTGGAAAATCATTGATACCCATATTAAACGCAATATGTGATTGGGGAGAGGAAAACGTGCTATAAAAGAAACAGACTGGAACCGTTAAAGATTTCAGTCTGCTTCTTCGTTTTGGGAGTAATGTATTTCCCCCTATTCGCCCATACGAATATTTTTTACTGTTTTCTGTTCAAAAGTAAGGTCTGAATAAACTCTTGTTCCTCCATTTCCGACAGGAGCCTGCGGAAGCAGTCCTACCTTTACGGTTTCACTAACAGGAAGATTAAAAAACCTCGTCATATAGAATTTTTTGCCGTCAACCGAATAATGGAATGCAAAGGAGTTGCCACATCTGCATACTTGCAGCCAAACCTCATTACCGTCAATGTTACACCCATTTGCGTCATCACATTCCCCATTCCTTGCAATCACACTGACAACAGCGTGTGTCCCAAAATCTGTCATTTCAAAGCATGATTTCGCCCAGTTTTGCATATCATGCATAACCATAATGGAAGCAGAATCATAAGTATCCTTGAAGTCATGGGATACTTTTACACGCATTACAAAATCACCTGTTATTTCTGTGTGATAAAACGGGGCATTGCACAAAGATTCCGGCGTAATTCCCTCCGCACTAACCGAACCATTGTTAAAGAAAAAGTCACTTTGTGCCGGGGCAAACATTTCTATTTTATTATTTTCTGTTTTAATCTGCCCCTCGTTAAGCCATTTGAACTCCATACCAATATCCTCCTTTGAAAATAGGTGTTAATTTGCAATTTTCACCTTGCTGAAATAATTGTAATTCCACTGAGAATGTATGTAAAGTACTCACTTTATTGTGCGATACTTACCTTTAGGTAAGATAGGAATGAGAGGGATTCCATAGCCTGTTATGCACATTTCCACAATGCGCCTTTTGTTTTTCAGTCCTTATGCGGTTCGCTCCGCTTCCTGTTTTTTCCTGTGGTATGATTCCCTCCTTGTGACAAGGTAATTCTCATAGCGTTCCGCCGCTGCCGGGTCGGTTGCGGCTTGCTGTACCAGTTTTTCCCTTGCTATTTTCTTCCGGCTCTTGTGGGCTTCCAGACGTTCCGTTTCTTCCGGCGTAAGCTCTGCCCCGGTCTTTTCCAGTTCCATAAGCTCCTTTATGGATTTTTTCTTAGGCGGCTCTGCGGCTTTGCGTTTCTCCCGCCATTCCTTTTGCCATTCCCGGCTGTGTGCAAGTCGTTTTTCCTCGGCTTCCAGTTCCTCCGGGGTGACGATATGGGCGGGTACTTCAAAAGCCCCGATAAAGTTTAGGTAAATGTCTATCCGCTGGCGGCGGTCATTCCCCCGCCCCTCGCCCTCATACACAATCACTTTCTCGATAAACTCATTGAGCATGGGCGTTGTAAGCTCGGAGAAATCCGTGTAGCGTTTCACAAGCTGGATAAACTGGTCTGTTTTCAGCTTGTCGGCGTTCCAGTTTTCAATCTGCCTCTGCCATTCCGCTATGGACGTTTCCAGCCCGGTCTGTTCCTCGTCATACTCGGCAAGAAGCCGGGCAAAATGTTTGTCGGGTATCTTGCCCGTGGCGTTGCCCTCGTACAGCTTTTTTACAAGCCCGTCAAGCTCCTTGTGCCGTTTCTGTGCCTTGTTGATTTTCTGCTTACATTCCTTGACGGTTTTCTCTTGATTCTGGTCGGACGCTTCCCGGACGCGCTCTATAAACTCTTTTTCATTGTGCCGCACATACCAGCTCACACGCTGGATAACGGCAAGTATGGCGGCTTCAATCTTCACCGTGGGGATATGGTGCATGG
>ERZ870043.31-NODE-31-length-16587-cov-4.148637_pt1 | contig 16587 bp, 10 predicted proteins | sample MGYA00521102_ERZ870043 | MGnify/ENA primary metagenome ERZ870043 (study PRJEB32232, sample SAMN07284962) | human gut metagenome | biome: human-associated habitat; material: feces | host: Homo sapiens | place: Tanzania | collected 2014-01-26 ...
GTTCGCCCATTAAAGCGGTACGCGAGCTGGGTTCAGAACGTCGTGAGACAGTTCGGTCCCTATCCGGCGTGGGCGTAAGATATTTGAGAGGAGCTGTCCTTAGTACGAGAGGACCGGGATGGACTGGCCGCTGGTGTATCTGTTGTCTTACCAAAGGCATAGCAGAGTAGCCAAGCCGGGAAGGGATAAACGCTGAAGGCATCTAAGCGTGAAGCCCCCCTCAAGATGAGATATCTCATAACGTCAAGTTAGTAAGACCCCTTGAAGACGACGAGGTAGATAGGGCAGAGGTGGAAGTGTGGTAACACATGGAGCTGACTGTTACTAATAGGTCGAGGGCATAACCAAAGCAGTGATAGGTTTGGATGATGATGTTGGTTTTAACTGTATGTAGTTTTGAAGGTACATGATATATAGACAGGAATGAGAAGCAGTGCGAAAGCGCTGTTTTTTTCTTTGCAAAAACTAGAAGTGCTACATTGCACTTCTATAAAATACAAACGCTCAATAGGCTTTACTATTACGTAAACGATGAATAGTTTACGCTATTAATATGAAATAATCCAGAATTAATTGATAAAAGAGAAAATTTATCAGTTGATTCTGGGTTATTTTTTGGTAAAACACGTAACTTCTTGAAATAGTGTTATGAATCTTGAAAATTTAATATTCATTAAATTGGAAAGTTTTGTTAATATAGTGGCACGAAACAAAGACAAGAAAATGCCGATAGACAGCAGAGGAGAGGCAGAAGTATATTATCGGTTTATGGAAAAGGGATGGAGTTCGAAAATGAGAGGAAAGGCAAAACAGAGAGTTAGTCTGATACTTGTAGTGACAATGGTACTCGGAACAGCATTAACAGGAAATACTGTATTTGCTGTGGGGGGGGGCAGTGCCGAACCAGATCAGATAAAAATTAACATTTCTAAAGATTCTGAACAATCTGTGGAACAGAGCGTTGCACAGACAATTCATGTGACTGCGCAGGGTCAGTGTTCGCAATCCGTCTGTCTGAATGTATATCTAAAAAACGAGGACGGATCTGCGGCAATAGATATAGATGCAGTCAATCTTCTGACAAGCAATCAGCTTACAGATAAAAACACACAGAAAACAATCGATGAGACATTGAAAGATTCAGTGACTCTTAATAATGGAACAAAGGCAAGTCCAACAGCAGAGTGGAAGAACGACAAGGACGATAATGGAACAGTTACTTCTAAATATCTGCAGATCACAATGCCAGCAGATGCAACAGCAATAAACTTTGATATGCAGCTTCAGTATCGTACAGATGAAGCAAGCTATACAAAGAAAGTGCTGGTTGAGGCAAAGGCATTCGAAGAGGAGCAGGATATCACAGAAGCAGCTAAGAGAACAGACGAGAGCAAAGAGAATGAAGCGACAGTTATCTGGGAAGGTCAGGCAGTAAGTCAACTAGAAAGCGAAGCTGCGGATGAGGATACGGACGGAGCAAATGTTTTAAATGCAGTTGCAGAAGAAAATCAATATACAGTTTACTTCCAACAAAGCAATATTGGTGATACCAAGTGGGATGATCCAACACAAATTTATATTTATGCATTTAATGACGACAATGATAATTTGAAGAGCATCTTACCAATGGATAAAGAGGGTGGATCAAACTTACAAAATGTTTGGAAATACACATTTAATAAGCAATGGAAAAATGTAATTTTTTTAGTAAGTAATGCATGGGACACGAAGGATTTATCTAAACAAACTGTAGATTTAACAATTGACTGGAGTTTAAATCAACCATGTTTTAAGTTAACAGGTGATTATGAACAAGGTACTGGAAAAAAGAATGCAGCTCAGAGTAAATATCAATATCAAGGAACAACCCAACCAACAGAAGGACGAACAGTATATTACGACGCTACATTATCTAAATTATCTTATACCGGTACAGAAAATGTAAAGAATACAGGAGAAGGAATTCCATATTCAGAGAATGGTCCAATTTATTTCTATGCTACAGGTGGTACTACACCTCGTACAGGTACAATGGAAAAAGCATCAGAAGGAAATTATAAAGATGTATATAAAGTAACTCTTCCAGAGGGATATACGAAAATAAGATTCGCAGCATATGCAGTAAATAATGCGAATGTAGCAGAAAATGGTGATGCGACAGATTTAGTAGATATTCCGACAGACAAAGATAAACCATGTTATTACGGAGATTCAAGTGACGATATTATCTATAAAGGCATTACCGGAAACCGTGGTGGTTACTGGGGTGAGGCATATACAGTAAGAGATACGGAAAAAGGAAAGAGTAAAGAAGTTGTAGATGTACCAAAAGCAACAGAAATAAGAGATGCAGATAAGTTATATGTAAATACAACAATTTATGATTACTATTCAGATTATGAATTGAATGGAAATAACAGAGATAACTATACATCACAAAAAGAGGTGAAAAACCACAGAATTTATCAGCCATTCCGACAGTTCAACATGGCATTGAGTGATTATTATCAAGAAAATAAAGCAACATCACAATTATACTGGGGAAACTTTCAGAATTATAAAGGCTCACACTTTGATGAAATTGCTGGAACAATGAAATTGTTTGATTATGAAAAAAATAGAAATAAGTTTTTCTATGAAAACAACTCTATGTGGGATTGGACTGGAAAGCAGTTAGGAAGTGCAAATAATGCAACCCAGGGATTAGTTGCAAATGAATTATCTAACAATAATTTACAATTAAAAACAGACCGTGGAACGGTACTAGCTCCATTTTTTGATAAAAAATTTTTAAGTGGAATTAACTCTAAAAATACAGTATTTGGAAAAATATATGAAAATGTAACATTTCCATTTGTAAAAGATGGAATGTATTGGTCTTTTGATAGTGCTAATGACACAGCAGGCAATAGAAATCTACAATTAAAATATGATGCTACAGATGAATATTTCTTACAATCAAATACTACAGCAGTAAAAGGACGTACAACGGATAGAGTAACAGCGCAAGGAAACTACTTCCCATTGAATTCAAGCAATCAATCAGGTGATGCATCTAGATTAAATTATGGATTTGGACAAAAGTTTGATTTGAAGTTCCGGCTTACATCGAATGGAAAAGTTATCGATCCAACTGATGAGCAAGAAAAAAATATAGAATTTAACTTTTCTGGTGATGATGATGTATGGGTATTTATCGATGGTCAGTTAGTCCTTGATATCGGTGGAGATCATGGTGTGGTAACAGGAAAAATCGATTTTGCTGATAAAAAGGCTACGGTTAGTAGTGTAAAGAACGATTCCACTAATGGAGCTCGGGGAAATGTAGAAACTTCTTTTCCTGCGGCACTCGAAACAAAAGATTATTTCACAAAAGAACATACACTCACCATGTTTTACATGGAGCGTGGACTTTGGGAATCAAATATGAAAATCACTTTCAACTTCCCACAGGAGAATAAGCTCACTGTAGAAAAGGAAGTCGATACAACAGGAGCAAATGACATTTTCAAAGATGCTTTAGCAGATGTCGGAACATTTGATTTTGAAATAAAAAATCTTGCAACAAGTGGCCCATCTAAAGAAGTGTCTGCTCCTAGCAGCCCGGAGGTAAAGGAAGTGGTTAATGATTATTCAAATGACACGACTATTTCCGGAACAGCAATGTACAACTCAAAAGTTGAAGTGATTGATGATCCTACAAATAGTGGAAAAGGAAACATTATAACCAGCTATTATCCGGGCAAGAAGAATGCAAAAGATCCTCAATCAAAAACAGATTCAAGATTGGTAAGAATCCAGGCAAAAGGTAATAATGGTTTCGATGCATCAGAGTCAAAAGGGTACAAATATTTACAGTTTGATGTATATAACACAGACCAAAATGCATCGGGAACAGATCCATTTGTTGCATTAGTTGATGAAGATGGAACAAGGATAGGAGCATGGGCAAGCTTCCTTACTTACAATGGACGAAATAATAATATTGATAATAAGACCTGGAAGACAATACGAATCGATCTTGAAAAATTAAAAGCAAAAATATTAGATACTGGAAATACAAACGGCTTTGATTTCAGCAAAGTGAAAGAAATCCAATTTGCTTACTGGAATGATGTGACGATTTATCTTGATAAGTTTTCATTTGTAAAGCCAGCCAGCGGTGAGAAGACAGGGTTTACAACAGAACAAGAAGACATTCCGGATTATGGTTCAATTAATTCAAAGAAACTGGAACCAGTGAATGGTTCATATTATCAGAATACAAAGGGAGATACAATCATCTACAGTGATGGACTCCTTAGCATTGGAAATAAAGAAAGTGCAGTATTCAGTGATCAGTTTAGAAGAGGAAGTTATCTTTCCATTGTCGAGAAAAATGTTTCATCTGATGTATTTACTACAACGTGGTCGTTGTATGAAAATGGAGCAATTGTAAATCCAAGTTATTTGACTCCTACAAATTTTACTACCGTAACCAGTGGCGGACAAGGTTCTGTTGAAAATCAATCAGGTTATGAAGTCAAAGATGGAAGAACAGAGAAGAATGCATCTGTAGAAAAACCTAGTGAATCAACGATTGTATTCCGAAGTTATGCTAATCCTGATAGTACTACTGCAGTAATTGATCTGAAAGCAAAATACGTGAATAAGCTGCGGACAGGCTCTATTTCTCTGAAAAAAGAATTAAGCGATGGAGAGGATGAAACTCAAACAGGAAGAAAGTATAAGTTTATAATTGAATATCGAAATGTCGCAGGAATGAAACTGGAAGCAAATACAGGAGCAGCTGTTATTACGCAGACAATTGAATTGGCGGCAAATGAGCAACAAACAATTACTGGCATTCCGGCAGGTACCGATTATACAATCTATGAAGAAATACCAGCGAATGCTGACTATAGTCTGGAAAAAGTTGAAGTTACAGCTCCTGGAAATGATAAGAATGTCAAAGCAGAGAACAATGTCGTTACAGGAATTGTAGTAGCAGATGAGGATAATTCAACTGATACAGCGGTTAAATTTGTGAATACAGTTAGACCATTGATTTCCATTTCCGGAACAAAGACTTGGGAAGGCGGAGTGACAGCAGATACACCGGGAAATATTGTTGTTCAGATTCAGCGTTTAAATCCTACTACTAATGAATATGAACAAGCAAAAGATAAGTCAGAAAAGCTAATTCCAAATCAGGTTGTTAATATTGATACTGATTGGAAGTATACATTTACAGGATTATTGAAATATGTGGATTATACAGCGACTCCTAAACAAGAATATGAGTACAGGGTTGTAGAATTAGGAACCTTAAAAAGTTCGGAAGAACTTGATGGTGTGAAACTAGATCCACAGAATCCAAAACATATAAAGCCAATAGCAGGATATTATCCGGAATATAAAGATGGCAGTTTTGATATTACAAATAAAAAAACTGGTACATTGAAAATTATAAAGAAGACCGGAAAAAATGACTTCTTAAAAGGTGCAGAGTTTACGCTTTATACAGATTCTAAGACAATGAAAGTTGCAAAAGACTACTCAGAAAATGATCTAACAGGTACTACCGGAGAAAATGGGGAGTTAGTCTTCAATAATATTATAGCTGGAACGGAAGAAAATCCGATTACATATTATCTGAAAGAGGTAAAGACGAAAGCCGGTTATGTGCTCTTAAAAGAGCCGATTAAGATAACACTTCCATATAAGTATAATGAGGGAGATATAGTGAATGGAAATAAAGTAACAGAAAGTGGCGTGACATGGAATCTTACTTATACCATTATCAATGATAAAGCATTCGATCTTCCGGCAAGTGGAAATAAAGGAATTTTCAAATTTATCGTAATCGGAATTACAACAGTTCTGGTAGGCGGTTACTTGTTAACAGCAAGAAAGAAAAGTAGAAAGAAGAGAGTCTCAAGGAGAGGCTAAAAGAATCAATGAACCAGTATTCGTAGGGAATAGGGAGTCCCTTTGAATAGATTTAGAAAAAAGAAGGAGAAGAGAGCAATGAAGAAAAATGTTTTGAAAAAATTTGCGGCGGCAGCACTTGCGGCGGCAACAGTAATGAGCAGCATGTCAGTGATGGCATTTGCAGATGATACGGGAGCGACAGCAAACACAGGTAGTGTTACGATTACGAAGTATGAGGGAAGCACTCAGGACTATGAAAATCTTGAAGATCATTATGGAGCAGAACAAAGTTCAGTTTCAGGAGAAAAGTTAAATAATGTTGAGTTTGCATATATAGCGGTTGGAGATCGTGTGCAGGTGGATGTAACAGATACTGATGGTAAAATGACAACAGAGATGCTTTATACATTATCAGCTAAAGCAGTTGAAGCATTAGGATTGAAAGAATCTGATAAAATAACAGAAAGTGGCGAGACATATTACAGAATGTCTACCTTAAATGATGCTATCAAAAACAAAAAAGATGATGTGATTGCTTTGGTAAAAGGAGAAACAGCAAATTATACAGAAGCTAACACAAAAGAAAAAGGGAAAGGAAAAACAAGCGGAGAGGGAACAATTAAGTTCGATAATCTGTCATTAGAAAAATTATATCTCTTTGCAGAGACAGATGCTACAGATGCAAAGAAATCAGATGGTACAGCAGTAGCAGTTACTAAAGTATCCGTTCCGTTCTTTGTATCACTTCCATTTACAGATAAAGATGGAAATTCTGTAACAGATATTTATGCATATCCAAAGAACTCAACAGGTACAGCTACAATTGATAAGAAAATTGTGGAAGGTACAGAGGAAAAAGTAAGAACAACTGCTAATATCGGAGCTACAATTAATTACAAAGTAACTTATAGCATTCCGGTAGGTGAGAAAGGATTAGAGTCTTTAGTTGTAACAGATAAAATGAGTAAAGGGTTAACATTTGTAAAGGATGTAGAAGTTAAAAATGGAAGTACTATTGTAGAAGCAAAGGATTATGATGTGGCTTCATCTACTAATGCAGATGGAATTACAACAATTACAATTACTTTCACTAAAAAATATTGTGAAACATTAGAAAAAAATACAACACAGGACTTTACAATTACATATAAAGCAACATTAAATGATAAAGCAGTTCTTGGACAGAGTGGAAATACAAATGATGTTTTCGTAACATATAAAAATACAGGTGATGTTGAAAGAAATACAGATCATAAAGACACTAAAGTATTCACATACGGAATTGACCTTCTGAAAAAAGGAGAAGGTGAAGCAAAACTTGCAGGAGTAGAATTTACTTTAACAGATAGTACAGGTACAGCTGTTAAAGTTAAGAAAAATGATTCTGATACATTCTATACACCAGGTGGAGATTCAAACACAGTAACAACAGACGCCGATGGAAAAATCTACATCAGAGGTTTAAAACCAGGTACATACAAACTGACAGAGACAAAAACAAACGCAGGCTATGTACTTCTGAAAAATCCAGTAGTGATTGTGATTACTCAGAAAAATGCTGAAACAGGAGAAGCAGAAGCAACTGTAGGCAGTAATAAAACTGTTACAATGCAGAATGATCAGAATAATACAACCAGCGCTACAGCCGAAGTTCCACTCACAGTAGTCAACAGCAAGGGATTTGACCTTCCAGCTACAGGTGGAAGAGGTATTGCACTCTTCACAATCGCAGGTATCGCAATCGTTGCAGCTGCAGGATCACTCTTATTCATGAGAAAAAGATCCAAATAATTAATTAGATACTCTCATATACCTGATTAATACTACACAGGGAAACAGAAAAGACTGTTTCCCTGTATTTGAAAGTGAGAAAGTACATTTCTTGTTTTCAAATACAGGGAAGGAGCAGGAAAATGAAAAATAGAATAATTAATATCTTTCTTGTGCTGATTCTGCTTTGTGGAATCGGCGTTTTGAGTTATCCGTTTATCAGTAATATATTACAGGATAGAAAACAGGACCAGATTCTTACGGAATATAATGAAGAGATGGAGAAGCTGTCAGATGCAGAGATTGAGGAAGCGAAAGAAAAGGCGAAGCAGTACAATGACAGTCTAGCAAATACAGTTGTTATATCGGATCCATTTGATCCGGATGCGGCAGATGATATGTCAGCAGATTATATTTCAGCATTGAATCTTGAGAAAAATGGAATTATGGCGTATATTGAGATTCCAAGGATTGATGTGTATGAGCCGGTGTACCATGGCACATCAGAAGAAGTGTTAGCGAAAGGTGTTGGTCACCTGGAGGGGACATCTCTTCCAATCGGTGGAGAGAGTACGCACACAGTACTTTCCGGGCATACAGGACTTCCGGAAGCAGAAATATTTACGAAGCTGGAATCTGTAAAAGAAGGGGATATTTTTCTTATTCATGTGCTGAATGAGACATTGGCATATAAGGTGGATCAGATTAAGGTTGTTGAGCCATCGGAAACAGATGATTTGAAAATCGTTCCGGGGTATGATTATGCAACATTGGTGACATGTACACCTTATGGGATTAATTCACATCGTCTTTTGGTAAGAGGCATTCGAACAGAATATACGCAGGATGTGAGTGATGAGGCAGCAGGACAGGCAGAGGAAGGTCCGGATGGCGGTGGCTGGAAAGCAATGTACGAAAAAGCCATTATAGAAGGCATTCTTCTTGCAGTGATTCTGGTTGTGCTGATCAATGTGATTGTGCGTAAGCTTGGGAAAAAGAATAAATCAGAAGTTGCGATTTATGATGAGAAAAAGAAGAAGGAAAAGAACTCATGCAAAAAAGCAGGAAAAAGAAGGAGAAGAAAAAGCAAAAGAACAGAAAGTTGATGGCGATTATGCTGATAATTCTGTATCTTGGAGGTTTGTTTGTGTATGCAATCCCAGATTTGCAGAAGGTTGCATTGCAGAAGGAGAACGAGAAAGCAGTAGCACATTTTAAAGAAGAGGTGGAAGGAAACCAGTTGGATAAAAGTGAAGAAGAGAAAGACTCCACCTCTGCCGCTTCCGGCCAGATCCCAAAGAACGCCCAGCTCTACCAGGAGATGCAGGCATATAATCAGCAGATCTTTTCAGATGGTCAGTCAGGACTGACTGATCCATGGTCTTACGAGCAGGAGACATTGGATCTGTCCAAGTATGGGATTGATGACGGGATGATCGGGATTCTCGATATTCCGAAGATGGATGTGACATTGCCGTTATATCTTGGCGCAACGCAGGAGAAGATGGCGAAAGGTGCAGCTATGCTTGGACAGACTTCTTTTCCGGTGCAGGGTACAGACAGTAATTGTGTGATCGCAGCGCACCGCGGATGGAAGGGGATTCCAATGTTCCGCGAGATTGAGCGGTTGGAGATCGGAGATGAACTGACGATACAAAACTGTCAGGAAACATTGACGTACCGTGTGTCGGAGATTGAGATTATACTGCCGGATGAGAGTGACAAGATCATGATTCAGCCGGGGCGGAATATGGTGACTTTGATGACATGTCATCCTTATACGCAGAATTTCAGAAGATATGTTGTGTATTGTGATGAGGTGGGAATACAGGCGGAGGAAGCAGTTGATGCAGCGGAGGATGCGGACAGCAGCCAGCAAGAGATTATCACCACTTCCGAGCAGAACAGAACAGAAGCGATAGAGGAAGATCAGCGTCTGATCGAGAGAGATACTTTATGGAGGAAAGCCGGTTATGTTGGAATCGGGCTGATCGGAGTATTAATTATTTTTGGATTTATCCCTAGGAAAAAGCATTGATATGCGTTATACTAAGAAAGATGTGAATGAAAACATGGTACAAAGGAGATGGAGCAATGATTCGTTTTACATGGTATGAACTGCTTTGGCTGTTTTTCATCTATTCTTTCTTAGGATGGGTGTTGGAGACAGCGGCCGCAACAGTAAAACAGAAGAAATTTGCGAACAGAGGTCTGGTGAATGGACCGTTCTGTGTGATCTACGGTATCGCCGCTCTGTTCATGACATTTGGATTACAGGAGCTAAGAGGAGTCTGGCTTTTTTTATTTGCGGCGATTTATGCGACAGTGATCGAATGGGTTGCAGGTCACTTGATCGAGAAAGCATTTAAGACCAGATGGTGGGATTATTCTAAGATTAAATGGAATCTGGACGGATATATCTGTATCCCGGCTTCTCTTGTCTGGGGTGCTCTTGGATATCTCGGAATCCGCTGGGGAAACAGATTTGCGATCATAGTATTTAAAATGTTGCCTCTGTTCCTGATGAAGATCCTTGTATTGGTTCTTCTTGGAGTATTGGTTGTGGATATCCTCGGATCTTATCTGTTGCTTCGTGGAAAAGGGAAGAACCTCGCGCGGTGGGAAGCTACGAATGAAGGTCTGGATAAAGTCAGCAATAAGCTTGGAAGTGCGATTTCCGGATGGGTTGGGAAACGTATCCAAAAAGCGTATCCAAAGGCGATGGAACTGATCCGCAAGGAAGAGGAATCGGAGAAGGGGAAAGTATTTGCCGCAGGCTGTGGGTTCTATAAGATTGTGCTGTTGTTCTTTGTCGGAGCATTTCTTGGAGATATTACAGAGACGATTTTCTGCAGGATTACGGCAGGTGTGTGGATGAGTCGCTCCAGTGTGGTCTGGGGATCGTTCAGTATTGTCTGGGGACTGGCGATCGCACTTGTGACAGCGATGCTTTACAAATATAAAGATAAGAGTGACAGTTTCTTATTTATCATCGGTACGTTGCTCGGCGGAGCATACGAATATCTCTGTAGTGTATTTACGGAAATCGTATTCGGGAAAGTATTTTGGGACTATAGCGAGATTCCATTTAACTTAGGAGGTCGAATTAACTTGCTGTACTGCTTCTTCTGGGGAATTGCAGCAGTTGTCTGGTTTAAGAAGATCTATCCGCACATTTCCGCATGGATTGAGAAAATCCCGATGCTGACAGGGAAGGTGCTCACCTGGTTTCTGATCGTGTTCATGGTCTGCAATGTGGCTGTGTCTTGCATCGCGCTTATTCGTTATGATGAACGAGGCAAGGGTGTTGTGGCAGAAAACAGTATTCAGAAGTGGGCAGATGAGCATTACGATGACGCGAAGATGGAGAAAATTTATCCGAACGCAAAAGCAACGGAATAGAAAATAAGATGTAAACGAGAGGGAAATGGTATGATGGAGAATAAAAAAATGCGGGCAGAGCATCCGAAAAAAGAGCTTGCAGTGGATATTTTGTATGATATTATAGGAAGTATTTTGTTTGGGGCCGGAATCTATACATTTGCAGAGGGTGGAAACTTTGCACCTGGAGGGATTTCAGGTATCGCATTGATCATGAACAAGTTATGGAATCTTCCGGTTGGTACAATGACGTTGATCCTGAATATTCCACTGGTCATCATCAGTTACAAGACAGTAGGAAAGCGGTTTTTGATAAAGACTGCGAGAACAATGATTATCTCGACGATCTTTGTCGATCTTGTATTTCCAATGTTTCCGTTCTATACAGGACAACGTCTGCTTGCAGCGATTTACTCAGGTGCATTGCTCGGACTTGGAATGGTTCTTTTCTATATGAGAGGTTCTTCCTCCGGTGGAGCGGATTTCCTGACAATGACGATCAAAAAGAAGAGACCGCATATGTCTCTTGGTCGACTGACGCTGTTGATCGACCTGATCATTATCTTGATCGGATGGCCGGTATTCGGTGATGTTGACTCAGTTCTTTATGGATTGATCGCAGTATTTGTCTGCTCGATGGTGATCGATAAGATTCTTTACGGAATCGGTGCAGGAACACTTGCAATTATCGTAACATCCAAGGGAGAAGAAACAGCGGAGGAAATCGGAAGAATCACCGACCGTGGTGTGACATCTCTGGAAGGAATGGGTACTTATACAAAGAGTAAGAGAAATGTTCTGCTCTGTGCATGCTCTAAGTCAGAGGCATATCTTGTGAAAAATGCAGTTTACCAGGTAGATGACTCTGCATTTGTAATGTTCACTGAGACGAGTGAGGTGCTTGGAGAGGGATTCAAGGAAAGTCTTGATGAGTTGTAAATAAAAGAGAAGAATATGAAATAGAAAAAGCTGCTGTCTGAACTGTTGTTTACGAGATTTGTGAACAACAGACGGACAGCAGCTTTTCTATATGCTCTTTATGTAGAGATTCGTTTTCAAAGATATAAAAATGTTAATCTTCTTTCGCCCAGTCGAAGGAATATTTGACAGCCTTGTGCCAGCCCTTCAGTTTCTTTTCGCGGACTTCCGGATCAATCGAAGGTTCAAAAATCTGATCGATCGCCCAGTTCTCTTTGATTTCTTCAAGACTGTTCCAGTAGCCAACTGCAAGACCAGCCAGATAAGCAGCTCCCATAGCAGTCGTCTCAACGCAGACCGGACGATGGACAGGTGCATTGATCAGATCAGCCTGTGTCTGCATCAGGAAGTTATTTGCGCTTGCACCGCCGTCAACTTTCAGGGAGGCAAGGTCAATGTCGGAATCTGCCTTCATAGCAGTCAGGACATCATATGCCTGATAAGCGAGAGATTCGAGGGTCGCACGGATGATATGGTATTTATTTACCCCACGAGTCAGGCCGACGATCGTTCCGCGGGCATACTGATCCCAATATGGAGCACCAAGTCCGGTGAAAGCAGGTACAACATAACATCCGTTTGTATTTTTCACTTTCTTTGCCATGTATTCGCAGTCTTCTGCGGAATCAATCAGGCGCAGTTCATCACGCAGCCACTGGATCGCCGCACCGGCGACAAAGATAGAACCTTCCAGAGCATATGTAACTTTTCCGTCGAGTCCCCAGGCAATCGTGGTGACAAGCCCGTTGTTGGAAAAGACTGGTTTCTCTCCGGTGTTCATCAGAAGGAAGCAGCCGGTTCCGTAAGTATTCTTTGCATCTCCAGGTTTAAAGCAGGTCTGACCGAAAAGTGCAGACTGCTGATCTCCGGCAGCACCGGCGATTGGGATGGCTCCGCCGAGCACAGAAGGATCTGTCTCTCCGTAAATGCAGCTCGAAGGCTTCGGTGTCGGAAGCATGCTGCGTGGAATCTGAAGTTCTTCGAGAATCTCGTCATCCCAGTCTAATGTATTGATATTGAAAAGCATGGTTCGTGATGCGTTGGAGTAGTCTGTAACATGTACTGCGCCTTTCGTCAGTTTCCAGATCAGCCAGGTCTCTACTGTACCAAAGAGCAGTTCTCCGCGCTCGGCACGTTCTCTTGCTTTCGGAATATTGTCGAGGATCCAGCGGATCTTCGTTCCTGAGAAATAAGCATCAAGTACAAGGCCGGTTTTCTGACGGAACTTCTCTGTCAGTCCTTTTTCTTTCAAAGAATCGCAGAATTCAGCAGTACGACGACACTGCCAGACGATCGCGTGGCAGACCGGATCACCGGTATTCTTATCCCATACGATTGTTGTCTCGCGCTGGTTCGTGATACCGATTGCAGCGATATCAGAAGGTTCCGCACCGATGATGTTCATAGCCTCCACAGCAACTCCGAGCATGCTTGCCCAGATCTCGTCCGCATCGTGCTCAACCCAGCCCGGTTTTGGAAAATACTGTGTGAATTCTCTCTGTGTGACGCTGCAGATTTCCCCTTTTTTATTAAATAAAATGCAGCGGTTACTTGTGGTTCCGGCATCTAATGCCATAACGTATTTTGACATAAAATGTGCCTCCTCATTCTAGTATTACTCAGAACAGAAATCTGTGATAATCGAGGTTCGTTCTGTTCTATATTCTAATAAGATAAGAATATCATAATCGGAATGGAGGTTCAATGGACGAAAGGTGCTGTAATAACTAAATTTTCGCATTTTACTGTATTTTACAGTATGCATACTTGCAAATCTTTTTATGATACCGTAAAATGAATTTTGAATTGTCTTTTACAGTTCGCTTTATGCAACTATTAACGAGATAGATACATTAGAAAGTTTTGAATTCTTATGTTTTTCATAATAAGAAAGGCGGTATATTCATGGGAATGATACGTGCTGAAAAGCTTGTATTTGAATATGATAAACGAGACGAAGAAGGTAATGTGATCGGGTCCCAACGCGCCATTGACGGAGTTGACATTGATGTCCCGCAGGGGTCTTTTGTGGCGATTCTTGGACACAACGGTTCAGGAAAGTCTACCCTGGCGAAGCACATGAATGCGATTCTTGTCCCGACAGGCGGAACGATGTGGGTGGATGGAAGAGATACGAAAGATCCGAATGAGCTTTGGAACATCAGACAGAGCGCAGGAATGGTATTTCAGAATCCGGATAACCAGATCATCGGAACGGTTGTGGAAGAGGAAGTCGGATTTGGTCCGGAGAACTTAGGCGTTCCTACGGATGAGATCTGGAAACGCGTAGAGAACAGTCTGCGTGCAGTCGGTATGCTGGAGCGCAGAAAGGATTCTCCGAATAAATTATCCGGAGGTCAGAAGCAGAGAGTGGCGATCGCAGGAGTGATCGCAATGGAGCCGAAGTGTATCGTGCTTGATGAGCCGACGGCGATGCTTGATCCGAATGGACGAAAAGAAGTTATTGAAGCGGTAGAGCAGCTTCGAAAAGAGAAGAATGTTACGGTGATCCTGATCACACATTATATGGAAGAAGTGATCGATGCGGATCAGGTATTTGTAATGGATGAAGGACATGTGGTGATGCATGGTACGCCGAAAGAGATTTTCAGCCGGGTGGATGAACTCAAGAAGTACCGTATGGATGTGCCACAGGTGACGATGCTGGCAGACGCATTGATTCAAAAAGGAGTTCCGCTGCCGAAAGGAATTCTTAGAAGGGAAGAATTGGTGGATGCCTTATGTCAATTAAGTTAGAAAATATCAGTTATGTATACAGCCCGGGAACCGCATATGAGCATCATGCGCTGAAAGATGTCAGTCTTGAGATTCCGCAGGGACAATTTGTTGGAATCATCGGACATACAGGTTCAGGAAAATCAACATTGATCCAGCATCTGAATGGTCTGATGAAAGCGACCTCCGGTAAATTGTTTTACGAGGGACAGAACATTTACGAGGACGGATATGATATGAAGAAACTGCGTACACAGGTAGGACTTGTGTTCCAGTATCCGGAGTATCAGCTGTTTGAAGTTGATGTGTTGAGTGATGTATGTTTCGGACCGAAGAACCAGGGACTTTCCAAGGAAGAGTGCGAGAAGCAGGCCAGAGAGGCTCTGGAGCTTGTAGGATTTCCGGAGAAATATTATAAGCAGTCTCCGTTTGAATTATCCGGAGGACAGAAGCGCCGTGTGGCGATCGCAGGAATTCTTGCAATGCATCCGAAGGTACTTGTTCTGGATGAGCCGACTGCCGGACTGGATCCGAAGGGAAGAGATGAGATCTTGGATCAGGTGAAATTGCTTCATGAGAAGACCGGAATGACAGTTATTCTTGTTTCCCATAGCATGGAAGATGTTGCAAAATACGTGGAGCGTCTGATCGTGATGAATGATGGAGAGAAGATGCTTGACGGTACGCCGGAAGAAGTGTTCCGCCATTATAAAGAGCTTGAAGCTGTCGGACTGGCCGCACCGCAGGTGACTTATGTGATGCATGATCTGAAAGAAAAAGGATTCGATGTGTCCGCAGATGCGACAACTGTGGAAGAGGCCGCGGATGAGATCTACAACTTCCTGAAGAAGAGACAGGAGGTGCAGTCATGATCAGAGATATTACGATAGGACAGTATTATCCGGCGCAGAGTCCGATTCACAGACTGGATCCGCGTGTGAAGATTGTCTGCACACTGATCTTTTTGGTTTCTTTATTTGTGCAGAACAGTGTGCTTGGATATGCATTGGCATTTGTATTTCTTGCGTGCATGATTCACGTTTCTAAAGTCCCGGCAAAGTTTATCGGAAAAGGACTTAAGCCGATCGTGATCCTGTTGTTATTTACAGTCGCAATGAATCTGTTCCTCACAAGAGGCGGTGCAGTGTTATTCCATTGGGGAATCATTACGATCACAGAAACAGGACTTCGTACATCCGTATTTATGGCAGTTCGTCTTGTATTGCTTGTTGCAGGATCGTCATTGATGACATTTACAACGACTCCGAACGGACTGACGGATGGACTGGAGAAGCTGCTTCATCCACTGAACCGAATCCATGTACCGGTACACGAAATTTCGATGATGATGTCTATTGCACTGCGTTTTATTCCGATTTTGCTGGAAGAGACAGACAAGATCATGAAGGCGCAGATCGCAAGAGGAGCTGATTTTGAATCAGGAAATATTATCCAGAGAGCAAAGGCAATGATTCCGATCCTTGTTCCGCTTTTCGTGTCTGCGTTCCGAAGAGCGAATGATCTGGCGATGGCAATGGAAGCCCGCTGTTATCATGGTGGCGAGGGGCGTACAAAGATGAAGCCTTTGAAATATCATTATCAGGACAGACTTGCTTATGCAATCACATGGGGATATTTGATCGCGATCGTAGTGATCGGAAGATTTGTGCCGTTTAAATTGTGGATTTTTTAGAATAAAATAAATAGAGAAGAGGGACGGAGATTTCTGTCCCTTTTATTTACGCGAGCAACGAGCCAAAGTCCGTGCTTGCACGAGACCTTGGCGACTGCCGCGATAACTTGAGAAAC
>ERZ870043.54-NODE-54-length-13618-cov-4.270364_pt1 | contig 13618 bp, 10 predicted proteins | sample MGYA00521102_ERZ870043 | MGnify/ENA primary metagenome ERZ870043 (study PRJEB32232, sample SAMN07284962) | human gut metagenome | biome: human-associated habitat; material: feces | host: Homo sapiens | place: Tanzania | collected 2014-01-26 ...
AGCTGAATGTTAGTGATGTAACTACAGCGCAAGCTGAACTCGCAGATAAGAAAGTGACTTCTTATCTGCATGATGTAGAACAGACCAGTGTTTTTATGACCAGTATATTGCCGACCGTGATTATGGCAATTGTGGTGATTTTCCTGTTTATGATGATGAATCGTCAGGCAGGCGGCGGCAACAGCAAGATGATGAATTTTGGCAAAAGCCGTGCACAGCTGACACAACCATCCGGCAAACGATTTACTTTCCGTGATGTTGCCGGTCTGCAGGAGGAAAAAGAAGATCTGAAAGAGATCGTTGATTTCCTGAAAAGTCCGGATAAATATAACAAAGTAGGCGCAAGAATCCCGAAAGGTGTACTTCTGGTAGGCCCTCCGGGTACCGGTAAGACACTGATGGCAAAAGCAGTTGCAGGGGAAGCGGGCGTTCCCTTCTTTTCTATCTCCGGATCTGATTTTGTGGAAATGTTTGTCGGAGTCGGAGCTTCCAGAGTCCGTGACTTATTCGAAGAGGCTAAGAAAAATGCACCTTGCATTATTTTTATCGATGAGATTGATGCAGTCGCAAGACGAAGAGGAACCGGTATGGGCGGCGGTCATGATGAGCGTGAGCAGACATTGAACCAGTTGCTGACAGAGATGGATGGATTCGATGCATCTAAGGGCGTTGTGATCCTTGCTGCAACGAACCGACCTGACAGTCTTGATCCGGCACTTCTCCGTCCGGGAAGATTTGACCGTCGAATTCCGGTGGAACTTCCGGATCTTAAAGGGCGTGAAGAGATTCTGAAAGTTCACGCGAAGAAAGTAAGACTTGGAGATGACATTGACTTTAATGCAATCGCAAGAGCTGCATCAGGAGCATCAGGAGCAGAGCTTGCAAATATGGTAAATGAAGCGGCACTGCGCGCAGTCAGAGAGAATCGTAAATATGTAACGCAGGCAGATCTTGAAGAAAGTATTGAAACTGTTATCGCCGGATATCAGAAGAAGAATCAGGTACTTTCTTCCAAGGAAAAATTGATTGTTTCTTATCATGAAATCGGTCATGCATTGGTAGCAGCATTACAGACGAATTCGGCACCGGTTACAAAGATCACGATCATTCCGCGTACATCAGGTGCTTTGGGATATACAATGCAGGTAGAGTCAGAAGAACGTAATCTGATGACACAGGAGGAACTGATCAATAAGATTGCGACACTGACCGGAGGAAGATGCGCAGAAAAACTGATTTTTAATTCTATCACAACAGGAGCATCGAATGATATTGAGCAGGCAACAAAGCTTGCAAGAGCAATGATCACGCGTTATGGAATGAGCGACCGGTTTGGAATGGTTGCTCTTGAGACACAGAACAATCCATACCTGGGCGGAGACAACAGTCTGAGCTGTTCTCCACAGACAGCAGCGGATATTGATCAGATGGTTGTAGATACCGTAAAACACGGATATGATACAGCGATGGATCTTCTGGAGAAAAACCAGAAGAAACTCCATGAGCTTGCGAAATACCTGTATGAGAAAGAAACAATTACAGGAGAAGAATTTATGCAGATTTTGACGAGAACAGAGACGTTGGAAGAAGCAGAAGGGAAGTAACAGATGGCAAGAAACAGAAACAAGAAAACAGAGATTGAAGAAGAAATAGAGAAGCGGATACCGACAACCCGTTACAATCCGGATTATAAAGTCGGATTGACAGCACAGCAGGTGCAGGAACACAGACTTCATGGCTGGGTAAACAGGGCAGTCGATCCTCCGTCGAAGACAACGAAAGAGATTGTTCATGAGAATGTATTTACTTACTTTAACTTAATCTTTCTTGTTCTGGCTATTTTGTTATGTCTGGTCGGATCCTTCCGGGATCTGACCTTCCTTCCGGTTATTATTGCGAATACGTTGATCGGTATCATACAGGAAGTGCGTGCCAAAAAAGTGCTGGATAATCTGACCATGCTAAATGCACCGAAAGCGACTGTAGTGCGAGATGGTAAAAGATCGTCGATTGATGCAGAAGAGCTGGTAGTTGATGATATTGTCATATTTAAAGCCGGCGCGCAGGTATGCGCGGATGCACAGGTTTGTGCAGGTGAAGTACAGGTAAATGAATCTCTGCTGACAGGTGAGTCTGATGAGATTACAAAACATGCCGGAGATCAGCTGATGTCAGGAAGTTTTATTATTTCCGGTCAATGTCATGCAAGACTTGATAAAGTCGGTGAAGATTCTTATATTTCAAAGCTTACACTGGAAGCAAAAGAAATGCAGGACGGAGAGCAGTCAGAGATGATCCGCTCGCTGGATAAATTGGTTAAATGCGTCGGTGTGGCAATCATTCCGATTGGAATCATACTTGTTGCACAGTCTCTAGTATTCCAGAATGCATCATTCCATTCAAGTATTACGTCAATGGTAGCGGCTGTGATCGGAATGATTCCGGAGGGACTTTACCTTCTTGCAAGCGTTGCACTTGCTGTCAGTTCAATCCGGCTTGCGCAGCAGAAAGTATTGCTTCATGATATGAAATGTATTGAGACACTTGCGCGTGTTGATGTACTTTGTGTAGATAAGACTGGTACGATCACTGAAAATACGATGAAAGTACAGGAACTTATTCCAACGGAGCAGTACGATATGGAAAAGATGGGATCTCTTCGTCTTATGGTTGGAGATTTTGTTTCAGCTATGACAAACGATAATATCACAATGGCTGCAATGAAAGAATATTTTACACATTCTTCAGGCGCAAAAGCAATTTCCAAGACAGGATTCTCATCTGCGACAAAGTACAGCAGTGCTACCTTTGAAGATAAGACATATGTTCTTGGAGCACCGGAATTTGTACTTCTGGATGATTACGAGCAACATAAGGAAAAAATCACAGAGCTTGCATCCACAGGTGCCCGTGTTCTTGTATTTGGAACTTATGCAGCAGAGATTGATGGAAAAGCACTGACAGAGCCGGTAACACCGTTAGGATATATCTTACTTGCGAATCCGATCCGTGAAGCTGCAAAGGAAACCTTCCAGTATTTTGCAGAGCAGGGAGTAGAGGTCAAGGTTATTTCAGGAGATAATCCGGTTACAGTTTCCAAAGTTGCAAAAACAGCAGGTATTAAAAATGCTGAGAATTATGTGGATGCATCAAGTCTTGAGACAGAAGAAGATATTAAGAAAGCAATTCTTGAGAAGACAGTGTTTGGACGTGTGACTCCAAATCAGAAGAGACAGTTTGTACAGGCACTCAAAGAGGCTGGAAAAACAGTTGCTATGACAGGAGATGGTGTGAATGATGTGCTCGCACTGAAAGATGCAGACTGCAGTATTGCAATGGCATCCGGAAGTGATGCGGCAGCACAGGCCTCTCAGATTGTTCTTCTGGAATCAGACTTTTCCTGTATGCCACAGGTTGTTTTAGAAGGAAGAAGAGTAGTAAATAATATCCAGCGTTCGGCAAGTCTGTTCCTGGTCAAGAATATCTTCTCCTTCCTGCTGAGTCTTTTCTCAGTAGTATTTATGTTTACTTATCCACTGGAACCATCACAGGTATCACTGATCAGTATGTTTACGATCGGTATCCCGGCGTTCTTCCTTGCACTTGAGCCGAATAAGAATATCATTAAAGGACATTTCCTGACAAATGTATTCCTGAAAGCACTTCCGGCAGCACTTACAGATGCATTGGCGGTTGGCGCACTGGTTATCTTCGGAAAGACATTTGGAGTAGGAGAGCAGGATATCTCAACAGCAGCAACGATGCTTCTGGCAATTGTAGGATTTATGATCCTCTATAAGATCAGTGCACCGATGAATAAGTTGCGCGCAGCGATCCTTGGTGGATGTATCGCAGGATTATTGTTCTGCAGTATCTACTTGAATCAGTTGTTTGCGATTACCGGAATGACAACAAAGTGTATCATGCTTTTCGTTGTCTTTGCAATTGCAACAGAGCCGGTACTTCGCTATCTTACGATTCTTCTTGAAAAAGGAAGATTTTATTACAGACGTTTGCGCGGAAAAACGCCGTTAGAGGAAGAAGCATAATGTGCAGCGAAAATAAAAAATAAATGTAATTATTCAGAACGAAAACAAGATAAAAATCAAGCGGCAGCAGGGAGTTATGAATCCTTACTGTCGCTTGATTTTGTCTTACTTTTCACATTACATTCTTATAGTTTGCAATTGATGAAGTTAATTATGTAGCTGGTCAATTATTCTGTATAAAGAATCAATCAAAGAAAGTTTCATGCAGTTTGCGTACTGCAAGATCTGCATAAGCTTCGTCGATCAGAGCAGTGATACGGATCTCAGATGTTGTAACCATCTCTGTGTTGACATCGATACTTGCAAGTGCACCGAACATCTTCGCAGCAACACCTGAATGGGAACGGATACCGGCACCAATGACAGAAACTTTGGCAACATTTTCATCAGAATCCAGTTTCTTAATGCCAAGATAATCTTTATTTTCATTTAACAGGTCTAAAGCACGGAGCATGTCCGGTTTTGCAGCAGTGAAGGACACAGATTTTGTACCGTCTTTACCAAGAGACTGGATCATGACGTCAATGTTCAGTTTATTCTTATCTAAAAGATTTAAAAGACGGAATGTGCTGTTAGGCTCGTTTCCGAGACCGGCAACACGGATTTTGGCTACATTTTTATCGGCTGCCACACCACTGATTAACATTTTTTCCATTTTTGTTTTCTCCCTTACAATTGTTCCTGAATTGTGGTTTAAGCTAGAACATACTAGAAGTTCTACACCGTATTTTTTCGCAATTTCTACACATCTGCTGTGAAGGACTTTCGCACCAAGAGAGGCCATTTCAAGCATCTCATCATAAGTGATCTCCGTCATTTTATGAGCGTTTGGAACAACGCGTGGATCGGCGGTATATACTCCGTCTACATCTGTGTAAATTTCACAGACATCGGCATGGAGTTCAGCAGCAAGAGCAACTGCTGTTGTGTCAGAACCGCCACGGCCAAGAGTTGTGATATCTTCATACTTATTGATCCCCTGGAATCCGGTTACGATGACAATCTTGTTTGCATCAAGCTCTTTGCGGATACGCTCGGAATCAATTCTCTTGAATCGTGCATTTTGATAATTTGAAGTTGTATGCATTGGAACCTGCCATGCATTCAGTGACACTGCACTGACTCCCATGGAAATCAGAGTCATTGCCATCAAGGATACAGAAACCTGTTCACCGGTTGTGAGAAGCATATCTAATTCCCTGCGGGAAGGCTGCTCTGTGATCTGCTTTGCAGTTGCAATCAGATTATCTGTAGTCTTCCCCATAGCAGACAGGACAACAACAACCTGGCTGCCTTCACGCTGCTTTTCGATACAGCGATTTGCTACGTTGCGGATGTGCTCCAAGTCGGCCACGGAGCTTCCGCCAAATTTCATTACTGTCAGCATATTTTTATCTCCCTTATATCCTCGGACGAATCTGCGTTGCTGGTCGCATATAGTGTGAGCAGTAACAGCAAAAGAGTCAGAGAATTCTTAGTTACTGTTCATAGTGGGTGTGAGCAGCAACTTTATACGTAAATAAGTATAGCAAAAAAAAGAAATAAAATACAGAAGAACATTTGTTCTATACATGCTTGCAGTTGCATAAAGTGTGTGCTATACTGCAAATGAACAGAAAGCAGGTGAATAAAGATGACTCCAAAAGAAGTAATACAAAAAGTGCAGCAGGATCTTTTTACAATGCAGGATCTAAAATATCGGGATTTTCACGCAAAACTGATGCCGACAGTAGAGAAAGAATCCGTGATAGGAGTGAGAGTTCCTGTACTTCGAACTTATGCAAAGAAATTCGGGAAGACAGAAGAGGCGAAGCAGTTTCTTAAGATCCTGCCACATCAATATTATGAAGAGAATAATCTGCATGGACTTCTGATCGAGCAGATCAAAGATTATGAGCTCTGTATAGAAGAACTGGAGCGCTTTCTGCCGCACATAGATAACTGGGCAACCTGTGATCTTCTGGTAGTCAGAACAGTGAAAAATCATCTGGATTCTTATATCAAAAAGATAGATCGATGGCTGGAATCAGAGCATACATATACGATCCGATTTGGAATCAATATGCTGATGCACTATTATCTGGAAGAAGAATTTAAGTCAGAATATCCGGGGAAGGTTGCCGCAATCCGTTCAGAAGAGTATTATGTAAATATGGCCAGGGCATGGTATTTCGCAACAGCACTTGCCAAACAGTATGATCAGATTCTTCCATTTTTGGAAGAACAGAAGATGGATGTGTGGACGCATAATAAGACAATCCAGAAGGCAATCGAAAGCTATCGGATCACGACGGAACAAAAAGAGTATCTAAGAACCTTAAAGATAAGACAATAATGTTTGTAGGAGGAGAAATGAACAATGAGTTATGTATCTTTTAATGATGTGATAGAATTAAATGGAATTCTTAAAGATAAAGGTCTGAATTTCCGGATTCATCTCAGGGACACTTGCGGAAGACAATCCTTCTGGATCGAACCACTCGGTAATTGCGCCTGTGAAGGACGATATGATGAGATGTATCAAGTAGTAGAAGAGTACCTCGAAGGAAAAGGATTTTCCGTGCAGTACGACGATCAGAAGATGAATTTTGTGGTATAAATTTGTATTTAGACGTTTGAATTCTGAGTAATGAAGCAAAAACTTTTGTTGGATAAGGGCGTGATGTGGATACTTTATTGCATCGGACACCGGCCCGCTCCTCTTCATCCCTTTGAATGAATGTAACGAAAAAGCCCAAACAGGCATCGTGAGTGATTTCTGTTTGGGCTTTTTCTAACATTCAGAACAAAGTGTATTCAGAACCGCTCCTGCCTTAAAATGTGTCCTCAACAATAAAGTATCCACATCACTTATATTATCAGGGATAGAAGCGATTGCCGTGGAACAAATTCAACACTTAAATACAGAATTTCCTATGATGGATGAAAGGGAAGTTTATCGACTTATTCTTATCATTCCTGATCTGATGAACCTGAGTATATCTTCTCGTTTACGTGCACCAAATCAAAACTTGTATGAAGTCTTTCGGATTCGTCCCGTTAAGCAAACACTTCTGTTTGAAATAACAAAGCGAGGATGGTGCTATATTGTTGAGGACACATGTAAGGCAGGAGCGTTCCGAATACACCTTGTTCAGTATGTTAGTAAGAGCCAGACAGGCACCACTCACGGTAACTGTTCTGGCTCTTACGTTACATACTTTCAAGGGGATGAGGTAGAGCGGGCCGGTGTCCGATGCAATATAGCATCATTCTTGCGGCCTTATTCACCACCAAATCCTTTGCTTCAATATGGAGGATCAGACAGACAAATACAAATTTACAATTCGTAATATATCTGATGCTTCCCATCAATGCAGTCCTGCATAGATTTCTGAATCCATTCAATTGCTCCTTGGGTGTCTCGGTCTCGGATGTAGGTCCAGGTCTTATAATTACTTCGGTAGAGTTCTTCTATCCCATAGAGTTCACAATAACGTTCCCACATATTAAAAATCGGTGCACGGAAAGAATGGAAAATAAGTGGAATCAATGTATTTCCGGAAATCAGGGCAAACTCGTGTTGGAATTCGTAAGCAGCTTCAATGGCAGTGGTGACATCCTGTGCATCACGGATCTGATTGACGAATTCGAGGAGACGTTGGATGTTTTTGTCGCTGATCGTGTCGATGGCTAGCTGTGCAGCAAGTGTATCAAGCGCAATGCGGACTTCGAAGATGGAACGGATCTCCTGATCACGCATACGTCCGCCATTGTAATTCATGATTGCAATCAATGTATCCAGAGTCCCTTTTCTGCGGAAATCTGCTACATAAGTTCCACTGCGGGGTTTTACGGTGAGGAATCCTTTCTTCTCCAGCTCACTGATCCCACTGTTGACAACCGCACGGCTGACCTGCATCATTTCAGCAAGCTGGCGTTCCGGCGGAAGTTTATCTCCGACCTGTAGCTTGCCGGAAAGAATCAGATGTTCTAATTGTTCAATAAACAGATCCCTCAGGGAAGGGGAACTGATCTTCTGAAATTCCATAATAAATTCTCCGTTTCGTAAGCGTTATCTTCATAAGGCGTGTTTTAATGAGAAAAAATGTTGAAAATCTTATAAAAATTAACGTTTGTTGTTGATAAGTTTATTATAGGAAAAACAGGTGGTAGATTCAATACTCTATATTTATATCAGACGTGGGAGTCAATCTTCCATCTGGTATAGTCTCCGGCAAGATCACAGAGATGCGCAGAAGAATGCCGGGGAATTCTTGAAATGCAAAAAGATTGTGGTATTATAGTTAGAGTAAATTGTGCGAGTACATCAGATATGAGAGGAAAAATCATGGTAAAGATAGATTTAATCACAGGATTTCTGGGAGCTGGAAAGACAACATTTATAAAAAAGTATGCATCTTATCTGCTTCGTCAGGGTCTGAATATCGGAATTCTGGAAAATGATTTCGGTGCGGTGAATGTGGATATGATGCTTCTGCAGGAGCTGCAGGGGGAGAAATGTGAGTTGGAAATGATTTCCGGAGGGTGTGATAAAGAGACACACCGCAGACGCTTCAAGACAAAGCTGATCTCTATGGCAATGTGCGGATATGACAGAGTAATCGTGGAGCCGTCAGGAATCTATGACGTGGATGAATTTTTTGATGGATTAAGAGAGGAACCTCTGGATCGGTGGTATGAAATCGGAAGTGTGATTACAATTGTAGATGCGAGACTGGAAGATAATCTGTCAGATCAGGCGGAATATTTGCTGGGATCTGAGGCGGCGGATGCGGGTGTGATCGTGCTGAGCAGGCTGGATAAGGACAATGCTTGTGAAGAACAGAAAAACAGAATTATTTCACATGTCAATCGTTCTCTTGAACGCATTGGATGTACCAGAAGAATTGAAAAAGAAGTGATTGCAAAAGACTGGGATATGCTGACAGAGGAAGATTTTGCACAGATTCAGAACAGCGGCTATCAGATTGAGTCGTTTCGCAGACCGGAAGGTACAGAAAAGGATGGATTCCAGACCTTATATTTTATGAATCTGAATCGGACAGAAGAAGAACTGGTTCCGGCTGTGGAAAAGCTGTTTGGTAAACGTGGATACACAGATGATTCTGAAAAGGAAAACAATAAAAATCTTAATGATATCGGAAAAGTGTTCCGTGTAAAGGGATTTATGAAGAATCAATCCGGTGACTGGATGGAGCTGAATGCGACAACGCAGAAGATGACAGTAAATCCAATCGAAGAAGGACAGGAGATTCTGATCGTGATCGGTGAGGATTTGAAAGAAGACAAGATTCGTGAGTTTTTGGAAGATAAATGAACTGAGGGAGCGGAAAATGAGTGAAATTCAATTGCCGGAAGCATTTCTGAAACTAGGGGAAGTGCTGGAACAAGGACAGTTTGAACTGCTTTTTACAGAAGAAAAACTGCGGCTGGTTTATTTGATGAACGATGCGGTAGAGAGCTTTCTTGTCTTTGAAAACGCAAGAATGACAGGGCAGTATAGAGAGGATTATGAAGGTGAACTAGAAGCGGAGTTAAGTGTAACAGAAGAACCGGAGGAGTCCTATGTCCTTGTAGTTCATCAGGGTGAGACCGTAGTTACGATTTTTTTTGAGGATTTAAGTGAAGAAGTACACTTATATGACTATGGAGAAATCGGACATTTCTGGGTGAAAGGTGCGGAGTATCTGCGGCAGATAGAATATAAGATTGCAATCGTACGGGATAAACTGGATTATCTGGGAGCAAAATACTGTAATCAGACGGAGCGGAAACTAGCTGTACTGGCGGACTTTCCGCCGCTGAATCATTGTTGTTATCCGGCAGTTTCAGAGCAATATGTAGTTCCAAGGGAAAAACCGTGGGTACCGTCAGCAGAAGCACATCAAGTGATGCAGGAACTTGCGGCAACAGTAGAAGATAAAAAGTTACTAAGATGTCTAAAGGTTTATCAGAAACATCCATGGAAACGGAGTGCAAAAAAGATTGCCGGGATGCTGCAGGAAAAGCGTCATGCAGAAGTTATAGATCTTTTGATGGAAGAACTGAAGATGGCAGCAGCAAATTATCCGAGAAGAAAATTCTCAGATGAGGAAGAAGATCAGAATCGTAAGACGGAGAAGAAAGCATCAGAACGGAAACGGGAGTTGGAGAAGCAAGGATTTCGGATAAATGTATTTCGTGAGGAACCATTTATTGCATCAAGAGATTCTCTCCAATATAAAATCAGTCTGATGATCTGGGAAAAGAAAGGAAAAAAACGAAAAGTTCAGATAGAAGAATTTTCTGCTGACCGGAGAGGATAAGTATGGAACCATTTTATTATAGTAAGATGAATAAGATGCAGCAGGCGGCGTATCATGCAATCTGTCAGGGCGTCTTGCAGATGGAGAAGGAGATTCAGGTACCGCGTATGGGCGGAGAAGAACTGTATAATGTATTCTTTCAGATGCGTCTGGATCATCCGGAGATTTTCTGGGCAACAGGATTTAAATACCGCTATTATCAGGAATCACCGAATATCCAGTTTTTGCCTGAGTATTTGTTTGACCGGGCGAAAGTGAAAGAACATCAGAAAGCAATGAAATCCAGAGTAGAGAAACTTGCACGACCGGCGCAGAAATTGTCAGAATCAGAGAAAGAAAAATACATTCATGATTTCATTTGCGAAAATGTAAAATACGATAAATTAAAGAAGCCTTATTCACATGAGATTATTGGACCGTTAGGACAGGGCGTCGGAGTCTGTGAAGGAATCGCAAAAGCGGTGAAAGTGCTGTGCGATGAGCTTGGAGTCTGGTGTATGATCGCTATTTGCGGAAATAATCCGGATAAAGGGATCAAGTATCGTCATACATGGAATATCGTGCGGATTAATGGGAAATATTATCATTTAGATGCGACATTTGATAATACACTTACAAGAAACTGTACGATCGGAGAAGAAATCCGTTATGATTATTTCAATCTGGAAGATAAATCGATTTTCCGGGATCATGAGCCTTTGATCGCTCCGGCTATGAAGTGTACGGATGGAGATCATTTCTATTATAAAGAAAAGAAACTGTCTTTTACAAAACCGGAAGAAGTTTACAAAAGAGCACTTCAGATGGCAAAGAAAGGAAGAATTCTGACGTTTCACTGGCGCGGAGGTTATCTGACAAAAACAGTTCTGGAAGAATTGCTTGATCTGATTGAAAAAGCAGGTGCGGAGAAAGGGAAGAAACCAAGAATCAGTCTTAACTGGCCACAGGCAGTAATTCGTTTTGGGTATGTTGATGCAGAGATAGCAGGAAGTAGCGCAGCAGAAGAAGTGCAAATGGAAGAAGCGAATGAAGGTGAGATGCATTCTGACTAAAATACATATTTTATATATGCTTCAGACCGCGATTGGTATCAGAGTGACAGTTGAGAATTTACAAGAAAAAGTCAGTGTGATAGAATAGGATTGAACCGTGAAAGTTGTCGATATCTGTAGGATATAAGCGGGAGAAGAAACAACTTTCAAAAACCAAAGATGGTGACAAAAGAGAGGTTAAACAGATGATAATTGTAAAAACATACAGAGGACATATTCGTAATTGGGAAGAACTTTGCGAGAGACTTGGAATTGATCTTACACTTTCAAGAGAAGAAAGAGAACATGAAATTCTGATCAAGGCATATCAGACATGGGGATGTGAGATGGCAGATCATATGCACGGAATGTTTGCATTTGCCCTGTGGGATGAGGAAGAGCAGAAGCTTTTCTGTCTGAGAGATCAGTTTGGAACAAAACCATTCTATTACTATGAGACAGAAGATGGGGAGCTTCTTTATGGAACAATGATCCGTGATATTATTGATCAGCCGGGATTTAAGAAAGAACTGAATGAAGAGATGCTTCAGTTGTATTTAAGTCTGACTTATGTTGCCGGAGAGAATACATTTTTCCGTGGACTGAAAAAACTGTTGCCGGGACGCTATCTGATCTGGCAGGATGGAAAGCTTGAGATTCACAGATACTGGAAACCGGAATTCCATCCGGATGAGAGTAAGACTTTGGAAGATTGGGCTGATGAGATCCATAATACTCTGAAAGAAATCATGCCGGAAGTGAAGACCGCAGATGAGAGAGTGGAGTCATTCCTGTCAGGCGGTGTAGATTCTTCCTATGTGCTTGCAATGTCTGATGCAGATCAGGCAGACTGTTGTGGATATGAGGAAGAGAGATTTGATGAATCTGTTCTTGCAGAGAAGACAGCACAGCTTCTTGGAAGAAAATTCTCCAGAAGTATCATTACCCCGGAGCAGTTCTTTGATATTGTACCTTATGTTATGTACAATATGGAGCAGCCACTGGGAGATGCATCTGCGATTGTATTTACACTTGGATGTAATGCAACAGCAGAACATACGAAGATCTGTTATTCCGGAGAGGGTTCTGACGAATTCTTCGGCGGTTATAATATGTACAGAAATGCAGAGCGTTATGGTGAGAATCTGAAGAATTTCTATGTTGGAAATACCAATATCATGAAAGAAGACGAGAAGCAGAAGATTCTTAAGAAATACGATCCAGACGTACTGCCGATTGAACTTGCACGAGGAATCTACGAGGAGACAGAAGGTCTTGATCCGTTGACAAAGATGTCTGATGTAGATATTCAGATCTGGCTGGAAGGTGATATTTACCTGAATGTTGATAAGATGAGTACAGCAGCCGGGCTTGAGATTCGTATGCCGTTGACAGATAGAAGAATTTTTGATATCGCATCTCGTATGCCGTCTCGCTTTAAAGTAAATGAAGAGCAGAATAAGGTGGCATTCCGTACAGCAGCTGCGAAGGTTCTTCCGGAAGAAATCGCATTCCGTAAGAAGTTAGGATTTATCGTACCAATCCGTATCTGGATGGCCGATGAGAGATACAATCAGGATGTACAGCGTCTCTTCCATAGTGATATTGCAGAGAAATTTTTTGATGTGGATGCGATCAACGCGATTTTTGATGAATATGTTGGAGGAAATTCTGATAACTGGAGAAAAGTATGGACAATCTATACTTTCCTTGTATGGTATGAAGAGTACTTTGTGAAAAGATAATAAACATATTGACTATTAAGAATTTGAATATTTTTTACTGATGGGGTGGAAGCATAAAAAGCTTTGCCCCTTTTTTATGCCCTTTGATTATCCGGATTATTCCAGAAGTCCTGAAAAAGAGACAAAAGAAAATCCACCGTATGCACCTACGCTATACAGTGGATCTTCACTTTGTTATTCCATCCATTGGAATATTCCTCCTTATTTACTTGATATCTATCTGAAACTATTATCTCAAATAGTGATTTTATATTTTATTTCATTTAATTATCCCATTGGAATATCCTTCTTTCGATTTTTCTTTTATCTATGTTTGGATTTTAACTTATCGTCCCATTGGAATTTACCTCTTTCATTTTATTTGTTTGATGATTTAATGAACTATCCCATTGGATTCTACCTCTCTCTCTTTAAATATCGTTTCCGTTTTTTTAATTACTCTTTCTGGTGGTCTGTACCTCTTTCTTTAGATTTTTTTTAAGGAT
>ERZ870043.56-NODE-56-length-13145-cov-6.692531_pt1 | contig 13145 bp, 16 predicted proteins | sample MGYA00521102_ERZ870043 | MGnify/ENA primary metagenome ERZ870043 (study PRJEB32232, sample SAMN07284962) | human gut metagenome | biome: human-associated habitat; material: feces | host: Homo sapiens | place: Tanzania | collected 2014-01-26 ...
CACTATAGCGAAATCATCATTCCTCATCTTTACCATTTATAATACGGTAGTAATCATCCATATCCACGCTGAGTTTTACCGTGGTATCTGGTTTTCGGTTATCCAAAAGGCACACCGTCTCCACATGTGTCGGCATCGGCTGGGGAACACATTTCCCCAACCACGTTACCGTCTGATGAACACATTTTTTCAGTTATATTTTTATTCAATCGCTCTGCCTTATTCTGCTCCATTTATGACACCTTTTTCCCTTTCTGATTTGCTCTGTAGTCTGCTTTCGCATTATCTACCTTTAATGTCTGATTGCACTTAAGTACAAATGTCAGTTTATATGGTGTTGGATTACCTTCTGCATCATACCCACCAACAATTACCTTTTCTACAATGCTCTCAAACACGATTCTGTCAAATTCATCCAGGGCATTTTCATTTTCCAGTGTCTGTCGAAGCTGTGACATACGCCTGCTTATATTCTTCTGCTGTCCGATATTTTCTTCCAGATAAGCCTTTTCTTCCGTAATCTGGTGAAGTTTCCGCTGAAAGCTCAGCTTCTTTTCATCATAATCTTCCTGTTCTATTTTACCATCAATCAGCAGATCTGTTAACCTGCTTTTTTTCGATTCAATAGTGGAAATGTCTTTTTCCAGCTGTTTTACTCTTTTCAATTCGGTATCATCCTTCAGAATATCTTCAATCGTATTCAGCACCGATTGAAGAACATCATCAAAACTATCGGCCAGAAGTCGAAATGCTTCCAGAAAAGCGTTTTCAATAATCACTTCATCTACCGCCTTGCAGTTCGGACAATTATCAATCCCGTTTTTTGTAGCATTCATACACTGCCAGACAGGTTTTTTCGTTGTAGTCGTCTGATGTCTTGTCCTTCTGGATAATTTATGACCACAATACCCACATTCCAGCATACTGCTGAATGTGAACTGTCTTGTATAACGCTCTCTGTTTCCGGTTGTTTGCATCAGCTTGGGTTTGGCACGCTTCAATCGAATCTCTTCTGCTTTGTCCCAGATTTCTCTTGATACGATTGCTTCATGGTGATCCTGGATATAATATTGATTTTCCTCTCCCATATTGGCAAGTCTCCTCTTTGAAATCGGGTCAACTGTAAAAGTCTTTCCAAGAAGCACGTCACCCTTATACTTCTCATTTTTAATCATTCCCATAACTCCATGGTCATGCCATTCCACTGTGCCACGCTTATTTTTAATTCCAAGTTCTACCAGCCGTTTGGCAATCGTACCACAGCCATTCCCTTGCAAATACATATCATATATGAGTCTGACTGTTTCTGCTTCTGTCTCATTTACAGTGATTGTCTTTGTATCCTGATGATAATCATAACCAAAACAACCATTAAAGCCAACCAGTTCTCCACGTTTCATTTTCATCTGTAATCCCATTTTCACGTTACTGGAAAGAGATTCCACTTCTTCCTGCGCCAGAGAACTTAAAATTGTCAAAAGCATTTCTCCGTTCATATCCAGCGTATTGATATTTTCCTTTTCAAACATGATGGCAATATTCTTATCCCGGAGCATACGCACATATTTAATAGTATCCGGTGTATTTCTGGAAAATCTGGAAATTGATTTTGTAAGGATCATATCAATCTCTCCATTCAGACACTTACGAATCATTTCCTGAAATCCTTCACGCTTGTCTATCTTAGTTCCGGTAATTGCTTCATCTGCAAATATTCCTGCCATCGCCCATTCTTTATTTTTTCGGATTTTTTCTTCATAATAAAGTTTCTGGGATTCAAAGCTTCCTAACTGCTCGTCTCCATCGGTAGATACTCTACAATAAGCAGCCACTCTTATGCGGTCAATCTGAACTGCATAATTATTATTTCTTCCACGACTGTTCGGTGCTGTTTTTGTTGCCTGTAAAACCTGTACTTCTCTCATGCTCATAATCTTCCTCCATTTCTTTTACCCGCCACTTCCTTTTCTTTATACCTGTGGCTGTTATCTTTATCTGTGCTGTCATTCTATCTGAATTTTTAAATATGAACGACTGTTGAATTACTTTATCTTCCATAATTTTTTACCTCATCTTTCTATATCATAATCACGCGATTGCTTTCACCGGATCGTCACTTCTCTCACCAGCTACCAGATAACTGTCCATCAGCTTACGTCTGATTTTTTCAAATTCTTTTTCAGACAGCAGATTCATACGGTACAGCTTTGCAATCAGTGTTATTTTCTTTGCATATTCCAGTTCCTTTCTCATGGTACACTCCCCCTTTCTTTCAGATTCTTCAGCACCACCTCCTTACAGTGAGTTATCACTTTCTGTTTTTTTGGTACTTCTTTGTTATCTGTTACTTTTCAGATACAGGCAGCGTGATTTGGCTTCCACTCGTATGATCTGATGTTGGCGTTACTGCCAGCCTCTATCAGAGTATTTCTGAATGCTGGCAGCTTCTTCGCAAACTTACCAGCCGTTTCCGGAGTATCTTCGACGCTCGCCTGTAATATACTTACAGGGTCATGGCATTTGTGGAATCAGATCATACAGCTCATGTAATTTTCAAGGTACAATAGAATTTTTTTGAATGTTCCTTCACTATTACAACTAAGAAGTGACGAAATGTTGTTTTCAAAAAATCCTTTCACTAATAAAGCCCGGCAGAGGGATTTTACCAACCTCATTTTGCAATAATTCACAAAAAATTTTATCTCTGCCAAAGCATTCGCTTTCATGCGAATCTTTATTGTACTGTTATTTTAATTCGCCTTAATGCGAATGTCAAGTATTTTATTCGCTTCAATGCGAATCTTTCTGTTTACATTCCATGTTTTTGGTAGTAAAATAGATTTATCAAAAAGAAAGTTGGAAATCTGATATGACAATCGGTGATAAAATAAAAAGAATCCGGACATTCCGGAATATGACACAGGCAGAACTTGGTGCTGCCCTCGGCTGGGGCGATAAAGGGGCAAACCGCCTTGCCCAATACGAAACAAATTACAGGGTTCCCCGTAAAGATCTTGTAACTGAAATGGCTAAGATTCTGGATGTAAATCCACTGGCACTACACGAACCGACTACTATGGATGCATCTGAACTTATAGAAATCCTATTCTGGATTGATGAATTTAACCCAGCAGCTATTAATCTCTTTCAGTTAGAAACCTATCCGGGTGAAAAATGCAATTCCAGTGAGGATACCGCTGTCCGTTATCATGATTCTGATAACTGGCCGGCTCATCCACCTGTTGGTATGTGGTTCAATTATGGAGTTCTCAATGATTTTATGAAAGAATGGGTTCTCAGAAAAGAAGAATTGAAATCCGGTAAAATTACCAGAGATGAGTATTTTGAGTGGAAAATCAACTGGCCACAGACTTGTGATGGATGTGGAAAATATGAGCCTAAGAAACAATGGCGAAAAAACTTTTAAAACTACAAACCGGAAATTTAAAATGGATTTCCGTATATTTAACCCATAAAGCAGATACAAAATCCCAGATGTGCAGGTGAACAGACATGAAAAATATCCATAGCATTGAATTTTATACCGGAAGCAAGGAAGAATTGCTTCCCGGTTTTGAAAAAGATTTTCCCTATATCGCTTCGAGGGCAGAACTTGACAAATATATAGGGTGTTATGTACCGTGGCACTGGCACAGGACAGTGGAACTTTTTTATATGGAAAGCGGCAGCATTGAATATGATACGCCAGGAGGAAAAATATTGTTTCCGGCTGGAAGCGGCGGCATGATAAATCCCAATGTACTCCATATGACAAAAGCAATATCGCAGAAAGAAAAGAATATACAGCTACTTCATATTTTCGATGTTTCCTTACTTGCCGGAGAACAGGGAAGCAGGATTGAACAAAAATATATTGCGCCTGTCATAACAGCCCCGCAGATTGAGGTAATCCCGCTTTTTCCGGGCAATGCAGAAGAAGAAAGGATTTTGAAACTGCTTGCTGCCTCATTTCGTTTATCCAGTGATGAATTTGGATATGAAATAAAACTACGGGAAGCCCTAACGGAAATATGGCTCATGCTTTTTGAACTTTCTCGTTCTATGCGTGAAAAGAAAGGGGAACATAACAAAAGCAACGATAAAATAAAGCTGATGATGATATACATTCATGAACACTACAGAGAAAAAATATCTATTCCGGAACTTGCTGCGGCAGCATATTTAAGCGAAAGAGAATGTTATAGAGTGTTCCATGACTGTCTGCACATGACACCCGTCGAGTATATAACAACTTACCGTTTACAAGTTGCCTGTCAGATGTTGGCAAAGGGGCAGGAAGCTGTTACTGTTATCAGTCATGAGTGTGGTTTAGGGAGCAGCAGTTATTTTGGAAAAGTTTTTCGGGAATATGCATATTGTTCACCTACAGAATATAGAAAAAAATGGCAGAATAGTGATAGGTAATGGCGGAAAAGAAATATTTTTCCTATGTCTTTTGCATTATAATGATACCTGTAAAGTAAATCAGCAATTTACAGGAGGTGAGCGCAAGATGGTAAAACTGAACATTCAGACCGCAGAACTGGCATTAAGGGAAGCGTCAGAATCCAATCCGGGAGCATGGGCAGATCATTCCCGGTTTGTAGCCGAAGCCTGTAAAAACATTGCATCACATTGTAAAGATTTATCTTCTGAACAGGCATATATTTTCGGGCTGTTGCATGATATTGGACGCTATGCCGGAGTGAGTTCGGAAAGGCATCTGATAGACGGCTATCGGTACTGTATGGAGCGCGGATGGGAAAAAGCTGCACAGATATGTATATCCCACGCATTTATGATACAGGATATTGCCACATCTATCGGTGAGTTTGATGTCAGTGATGAGGATTACCTGTTTATGAAAGAATTTGTTGCAAATGCGGTATATGATGATTATGACCGTCTTGTACAGTTATGTGACGCATTGGCTATGCCGACGGGGTTCTGTCTTTTGGAAAAGAGATTTGTAGACGTGACAATACGGTACGGTGTTCACACGGCGACAATAGACAGGTGGAAAAGGATTTTAGAGATTAAAGAACAGTTTGAAAATCAGATTGGCTGTTCTATCTATTCTCTGCTTCCGGGTATTGTGGAAAACAGTTTTTGTTAAGGAGGGATATTATGTATTACGAATCCAGTGATTTTTTGGAAACTGCAGACAGCGATACGTTAAAGCAGATTGCCCGCACAAGGGAATTAACAAGGGAATATTATTTTTCTGATTATGGAGATATAGAAAAACGCACTTCCATTCTTCGGGAGCTGTTGGGTGGAATAGGAGAAAACGTGGTAATCGACACGCCTTTTCATTGTGACTATGGAAAAAATATATTTTTGGGAAATGATGTGATAATCAATATGAATTGTACCTTTGTGGATAACAAAACTATCCGAATTGGTGACAGGGTATTGATTGCGTCAAATGTGCAGATATATACATCTTCACATCCTGTCTTGCCACAGGAAAGGCTTGTGCCGGATTGGATGGAACGTCAGACAACATTTTTCAGAACCTATGCACGTCCGATAGAGATAGAAAACAACGTCTGGATTGGCGGCGGCTGTATTCTTCTTCCCGGAGTCACTATAGGAGAAAACAGCGTGATAGGGGCTGGAAGCGTAGTTACCCGCCCTGTCCCTCCTAATTGTGTTGCAGTAGGGAATCCATGCAGGGTAATACGTTATTTTGATACAGACAGGGAAAGGTGGCAGCATGAAGTATAAGCATATTGTTTTTGACATTGATGGTACTCTGATTGATACAGAATATGCTGTATTACATTCCTTACAGGAAACTATAAAAGGATTGTCCGGGAGAGAGATACCATGCTCTGAACTAAGATTTGCGTTAGGGATTACAGGGAAAGACGCTTTGAAAAAGCTTGAGATAAAAGACACTTCCTATGCGATAGAATTATGGGATAAAAATATGCGTAACTATACAAATACCATTAAAGTATTTGACGGAATCACTGAATTATTGAAAAATCTTCTAAGCCTGGATTATGAAATGGGGATTGTCACATCAAAGACAAGGGAAGAATTTACACATGATTTTTGTCCGTTTGGTATCAGTCATTATTTCAAAACAATCATATGTGCAGACGATACACAGGAACATAAACCCAATGCCGCACCGATTTTGAAATATGTGGAATTATCAAAAACAGACCATAGTAAAGTGCTTTATATCGGAGACAGCAAATATGACAGCAAATGTGCGGAAAATGCGGGAATTGATTTTGCTTTGGCAGTATGGGGCAGTCATAATAAGCACATAAAAGCAGATTATTTTTTAGAAAGACCAGCTGACTTGTTATCTGCTATCACTCCAGAAAAATTGTATTGGCGATGAAAGACCGGACGAAAATGACTAAAAGAAAGTTTGATTTTGCAACATGAACCAGAACTTTTGGGTGAAATGAAATTGGAGCTTGAAGAGAGAAAGGAGACAGGTATGCGGTTAGCGTTAGTTCAAATGCCGAATTACGGCAGTAAGGATGAAAATTTACATAAAAGTTTGCAGGCAATTGAGACTGCGTCAAAGCAAGGGGCAGACCTTGTACTGTTTCCAGAAGTACAGCTGACAGAATTTTTTCCACAGTATCCAGGTCAGGATGCGCATAAGTATGCAGTAACAATTGAGGGAGAGACTGTTAAAAAATTTTGCGACATATGCAGGAACAATAAGATTTCGGCAGTACCTAATCTATATCTTCTTGAAAATGACAGGACATATGATGCAAGTATATTCATTGATAAAAATGGCGAAGTAAAAGGCACGCAGAAAATGGTGCATATAGCACAGGCAGAGCAATTTTACGAGCAGGATTATTATACGCCGTCTGATGAGGGCTTCAAGGTTTTCGATACGGAATTTGGAAAAATAGGTATTGTCGTATGCTTTGACAGACACTATCCTGAGAGTATACGGACAGAAGTGCTGCGTGGAGCAGATTTGATTCTGATACCGACCGTTAATACAAAAGCAGAGCCATCGCTGATGTTTGAGTGGGAACTTCGGGTACAGGCATTTCAAAACAGTGTTATATTGGCAATGTGTAATCGTGTTGGCACAGAAGGAAATATGTGTTTTTCGGGAGAATCCATAGTCGTAGATGCAAAGGGAGATATTCTTGCAAAAGCAGACGATACGGAACAGATTTTATATGTGGACATAGATATGCAGGAATCCTTAAAAATAAGAGATGCAAAACCGTATACACAGCTTAGAAGACCGGATTTTTATTTATAAGAGCCTTTTATGAGGATGAACAGTTCTGCGGAGTTTTGTATACGGTTGAAGATAATAAATATATCTTTGTGCTCTATCTGGCAGTAAACGACTAGATCAATATTATTCCGATTCTGTCTGGAAAGGAAGTGGGGGAAAATGACACAAATCTCACAGTATGAGCTTGTGCTTCATAAGGACGATAACTGGAAGATTGTAGAATAAATATTACAGCAGAATAGTATGGTAATTGTTTATCCAATCTATACTATTCTGCTTACAATTAGATTGACAGAATAAGAATCCCTCTCATATAATTGGTTGCAATGGTATTGAGAAAATACAACCTTAAATGTATAATGGGAAAGTAGCATTGCAGGAATGAGGTAGGCTAATGAATAAAATATTGATTATTGAAGATGATTTAGAAATAAATGCGTTATTGGCTGATTTTCTAAAAGAAAAAGGATATGCTGTGCATTGCCAATATGATGGACTTCATGTTCTGGATTTTTTAAATAAAGAAAAAATTGATTTGATTATACTTGATATTATGCTTCCTTATCGGAGTGGTGATATTATTTTATCTGATATACGCAAGCAATTTACGATACCTGTTATTATTATTTCAGCGAAAGAAACTACACAAAATAAAATCGATTTGCTTCGTCTGGGAGCAGACGATTATATCACAAAACCTTTTGATATGGAAGAAGTGCTTGCCAGAATTGAAAGTAATCTGCGAAGAGTACAATTTCAAAATAGCCAGACAGAATGTTTGCAATATAACAATCTGACTTTAGACCTAGAGAAAAATACAGCATTTTTGAATGGAATAGAATTATCCTTAACCGCTAAAGAATTTGGCATTTTAGAATTGTTGATGAAATATCCAGATAAAGTATTTTCAAAATCGAATCTTTTTCAAAGTGTTTGGGATACAGAATATATTGCTGAAGATAATACACTTAATGTTCATATCAGTAATTTACGCAATAAATTAAAAGCGATATGCTCTGATACAGAATTTATTGATACTGTTTGGGGCATTGGCTACCGCCTACATAAAGCTAAGGATTAAACGTTCCTTAGCTTTATTATTTTTTTAACTTTTCTCATTACGATTTAAGAAATTCTTTAAAATTGCCCGTTATACTGGTTTAAGTAAAGGAGGTTTGGGATATGAGTTCAATTATTTTAGAAGCGAAGTCTTTAACCAAAGAATATAAACAAACATTAGCATTAGACCACATAAATTTACAAATAAAAAAAGGAAAAATTTATGGATTTATTGGTCAAAACGGAGCAGGTAAGACTACTTTTTTAAGATTAGTCACAGGGCTTGCGTTTCCAACAAGTGGTACACTTTCTTTATGGGGAAATTCTGGAACAGAAGAATTGCAGAAACAGCGTAAACGAATTGGAAGTATGATTGAAACGCCTGCTCTATTCCCGTCAATGACTGCCTATCAAAATATGGAAGTACAGCGTATTCAACGAGGCATACCAGATAAATCAGTTATTAAAAGGACATTAGATATGGTTGGATTGCAAGATACAGGTAAAAAGAGTGTCCGCAATTTTTCATTAGGTATGCGTCAACGATTGGGGATAGCGCTTGCACTTTTAAATACACCAGAACTATTGATTTTAGACGAGCCTATCAATGGTCTTGACCCTGCTGGAATTGTAGAAATCAGAAATTTATTAAAAATTTTGAATAAAGAATATGGTATGACCATTTTGGTTTCAAGCCATATCTTAGAAGAATTGTATCAAACAGCATCAGAATTTATTCTGATTGACCATGGGAAAATTATAGAAGAGATTTCTGATTATGAATTAAATGAACGGTGTAAACGACATATAGCAATTAAAACAACAGATGTTCAGAAAACAGTTCTGGTTTTGGAAGAGAATCTTCATACAGATAACTTTAAACTAATGCCAGATGGCATAATTCGTTTGTATGATTATTTGAATGATTTAGAGACAGTTGCGTCTGCTTTGGCAGAATCGCACATTCTTGTAACAGGACTTTCTGTATCTGGCGATACTTTGGAGGACTATTTTTTGAGCAAAATAGGAGGAACAAAAGATGTCAAATCTCCTAAAAACTGAGTTATATAAGTTGTTTCACAGTTGGTATTTTTGGGGAATTGGAATATTCAATCTCCTTTTAAGTAGCATATTGCTGTTAGATAGTAAAGAACGATCTTCAAACTTAATTATGGCATCATTGTACAATATTCCGTTACTCTATTTTTTGATTATAGTGTTTATAGCATTGTTCATTGGAAGTGATTTTAGTGGAAGAACTTTAAATACTTATATTACTGCCGGACATAAAAGAAGTTCTATATTTAGAGTAAAGTTAATTGTATCTCAAATAGGTTGTATTATCATTCTGGTATTTCCATTATTTGTACATGGAATTATTAGTCAATTTTATATTGAAGAAAAACTTTTTTGGAATGATAGCACATATACTATGGTTTTACTAACTCTGTTTGCCATGATAACACTATGTGCATTACCGATGTTTTTTGCTTTTATTTTTCGTGATATGGGGAAAACACTGACAGTTTCAATAGTTTTATTTTTTGTTCTGATTTTTTTGCTGAACAGTGAATCTGCACAAATAATCAGCAGAATAATACCAATGGGACAACTTAGGTTAATTTCATTGCAAAAGGTCTATTCGACAAACTTTTGCTTGTTTGTAGATTTTTTATGGAATTTTATTTTATATTTCATTGCAGGTAGTGCTTTTTTACATACAGACTTGAAATAACCGGAGGTGTTTTTTATGGATAAATTATTAAAACTGGAAAAATATCAGTTGTTACATAATTCTATTTACTGGTGTGGTATGATTGGAATATTTATTTTAGGATTTTTTACAGCAGATACTTATGTTACAGAGGTCATGGGACCGACAGAGGAAATTGCTTCTTCTCTTGCTGATATTTTTAATGGAATGGTGTATGATTCTACGTTTCTTCTTATCATCATATCAGCTATACTTGCATTGATTTTAGGACAGGAATTTTCTAAGAGAACAATAAACTTAGAGGTCAGTGCTGGACATTCCAGAAAACAAATTTTTACAAGTAAAATAATATCGTATTTAATTGCTTTTAATCTTATGGCTCTTGTCTATCCAGTTTCAGGGTGCATAAGGGAATTTGGACGCTTTGGTGTTGCAGACGTGGGAATGTTTTTTTACAATATTATAAAAGCAATCATTTATTCTTGTCTGCTTAATAGTGCGATATTTCTAATTGCAATACTTATTTGTTGCTATTTACAGGATGCTGTAAAAGCAACTTCGGTTACAGCAATTATTATTTTTGGTCTTAGCTTATATCTTGGCTATGGAATGATGTTGAGATTACCAGTCGGTTTTTTACCTACTTATCAAATCAGAATCGTTGTCAGCATGAAAACCTTTTTTCAACCGATAGCTATTTTAGTAGGATGTATATGGTCTGGTATATTGGTATTGCTTTCGTGGATAAAATTTTGTAAATGTGATTTTAAATAGGTGGAGAAAATGTCTAACATAGAATGGATTTTAATTATCATAACAATATTTTTAGTAATACTGCTATTTCGATATATTCAATTAAAAAAACAAATCCGTAATCTTGCGGATCAAGTTAATGAATTGAATTCTGGAAATTCACAGCAGATGTTAGACATTTCGTTGATTGATAAAGATTTAGAAAGGCTGGCTGGTATATTGAATCAATATAATATCAGACAACGACAGGCTGTGGCAGGCGTATTACGCAATGAAGAGTATTTAAAAGAATCTGTTGCTAATATATCACATGATTTGCGTACACCTCTTACAGTCATTCTTGGTCATTTACAATTATTGCAAAAAGAAAATTTGGAATCCAGTCAAGCACAGCGTGTAAAAGTGATTTTTAGCAAAGCCGAAAAAATGAAAGAATTGGTAGAAACATTCTATGACCTTTCTATTTTGGAGGAACAGCAGACAGTTCCAGAAAAAGAAAAGGTTAATATATCTAATATGTTAATAAATTTAATTACGGAAAATGCCGTTGCATTAGAAAAGGAGAATATTTTACCCGAAATAAACCTCCCAGATTATTCAATATACGTATATTCTGATAAAAATATGGTAGAACGAATTTTACAAAATCTGTTGACAAATGCAATTAAGTATTCTGTTGGAACGATAAAAATAACACTTATGGAGAAAGAAAATAATAATATTATATTTACCATTGAAAATCCAATGAGTGACAGTTCAGAAATTGATTGCAATCGACTTTTTGACCGTTTTTATACAGGCGATAAATCAAGACATAATGGAAGTACAGGATTGGGACTTGCGGTAGTAAAAACACTTGTTGCCATTCTTGGCGGAAATATTGTTGCAAAAGTACATGCCAATAGCCTTATTATTACTCTTGAATTATAAAGTATTGAAGATATATTCGTATGATAATTCATTGAAGAGTGGACATCAAAATGTAAAGTCAATAGTTTGTAAAGTCCAGTTACAAACTATTGGCTTTTTTCATTACTGTGTAACAAATAAATTTACGGTAAAGAAATAAGGATAGTCGGCTCTTATTCGTTACCTGCGGAGCAGATCAACAAATAAGTGTTGAAGAATTTGTATAGAAAAACAGAGAAAATAAGAAGCAAATTACTTCTTATTCCCTCTGCTGTTCAAGATACCATCAATCGTACCTTGAATGATTTTTAATTCGTTATCACTCAATAAATCAAGTGACGAATCTATCTGACGGCGGGCTGTATTTTTTTCAACATTCTTCGCTGGATAGAAATACTCGTCAACAGATATATTGAACATGGTAACTAAATCATGGAATAACTGAAAGCTAGGGTGTTTCCCGATATCAATGCTCAGAATCATGTTAGGAACTGGTGTAAGGTGCGGAGAACTGATTGGATTGACTTGGGAAGATGTAGATGTCAGAACAAAAGCGGTAAGTATTGACCATCAGTTGATTTATAAAGATTTAGGAGATGGCTATAAATTCCATATTTCCACGCCAAAGACGGATTCTGGAATCCGAACTATCCCTATGACATCAGATGTACAAAGAGCATTTGAAGAACAAAAGAAATTAAACTTCATGCTTCAAAAAGGAAAAGATGTTGAGATAGACGGTTATAAAGGATTCATTTTCATGGCAAATCCCGTAAAATCAAGGTTTGCAAAAAAATCTCAAAAAATTAGCACTCACCTCTTGACTTGGCTAAAAACTGCGTGCTATATAATAAGTAGAACAAAGGAAGACAGAGAAAAAGAAAAGAAATGAACTTCTGAATCCTCCGAATGTTCTGACAACAACTGCGAAAGCAGCTTATATAAATTGTGAGATCTTCTCACAAAAGGCAACAAAGTTAGTTAGCATTGAAAGGAGAAATGACTTATGATGATGCCTAGTATTTTTGGAGAAAACTTATTTGATGATGATTGGATGAACTTCCCGTTTGAGCAGGACTTCTGGGGAAAGAAGAATCCGTTATACGGTAAACACGCTAAGAACATGATGAAGACAGATATCCGTGAGCATGACGCAGGATATGAAGTAGATATTGATCTTCCGGGATTCAAGAAAGATGAGATCAGCATAGAGCTTGAGAATGGTTATCTGACTGTATCAGCTGCTAAGGGTCTTGATAAGGATGAGGAAGACAAGAAAGGTAAATACATCCGTAAGGAGCGTTATGCCGGAGCAATGCAGAGAAGCTTCTATGTAGGTGAGAACCTTACACAGGAAGATATCAAAGCAAAATATGAGAATGGTATTCTGAGACTGTCAGTGCCGAAGAAAGAGGCAAAACCAGTTGAGACAAAGAAAACAATCGCAATTGAAGGATGATTTGAACACTG
>ERZ870043.57-NODE-57-length-13040-cov-5.160225_pt1 | contig 13040 bp, 14 predicted proteins | sample MGYA00521102_ERZ870043 | MGnify/ENA primary metagenome ERZ870043 (study PRJEB32232, sample SAMN07284962) | human gut metagenome | biome: human-associated habitat; material: feces | host: Homo sapiens | place: Tanzania | collected 2014-01-26 ...
CTGGAGACATTTTAATGTCTGAATCTGAAACCAATTAAGCATCAACTTTTCATTCGACTCAGCTGCCATACAATCTACATAACCAACCTGCCGTTTGAATTCCGTGAGAGATTTTATATTCTTCTTTTCTTTCTGCAATTACATTCATAACAGTAATTATTGTAATAACTGGAATAATCGCAAGTTCAATCCATATATTAAATGTAAATGTACTCATAAAAAATTCTAAAATCATGGTAAATTTCAAATTATCTTTAAGGATTTTTTTAATGTATGTTTCATCTGCTTCACTCGAAACCGCATTCATACAATATATTAATCCAGAAAAAAGAAACCATATAATAATATCTTTGATATATATATTCTCCCAAATAGGCAAATAACAGAATACCATTGTAATCGTTAGAACATATAGCAATATTATTTCCCATAATATCCTTAACTTCTTGTCAAAAAATATTACTATGACATTCCAAAAACTTTTCCTTGTTTCCTTATGGCATAATACATATAGCATAAAAACACATCCCCATATTAATGTTGCCCATTCTCTTGTTGACAAAATTGACATAGTACTGTTCTCCTTCTGTATATTCTAGCTCATTACTCCACCAACAAATAGAGCCAAACCAGAGCCATTTGATAAAACAAATGCCGGAAACCCGCATAAATACAGGTTTTCGGCATTTTAATCCTGTTCCGGGGCACACCACATTATCCTCAAAGGGCAAAATCCAGTATCCTCACTGTCCTCACATCCCACAGCAAAGCCACACAGCAAAACCCTCCGGCACTGCAGCGCAATTCCACAGCACATTCCGCAGTGGTAATCCTGACAACCCAACTTCTATCGCGTCCCATATAACAGTATCATCTTACACAGCAGCACTATCGCAATGTCACTTTCTCAGCATCATCCAAAGCATCCCTCACCCCCTGCAACACCAGGAAATATCAACGTTTCGCAGCAAACTGATTATTCCGGGGCTCTCTGAGCCACCTGTCCGGACTTTGAGAGCCACCATTCCGGAGAATGAGAGCCATATATTCCGGTAATTCAGAGCCACCTTATCGGGCTTTATTACATATATTTCCTTTATACTGTAAATACACACCTTGGGTGTGAATACAGATAAAGGAGGTCGTAAGTTATGACCAAGTATCGTGAAATCCTACGCTTAAAAAGCTTAGGATTCAGTGAAAGGAACATCGCACAGAGTTGCGGTGTATCCAGAAACACAGTCGCTAAGGTTTTGAAAAAGGCAGCGGAAATCAAGCTTTCATGGCCGCTGGATTTCGACATGACCGACAGCGCACTAGAGGAGCTTATGTTTCCTAAGGATAAGTCGGCAACGAATAAACGCATGCCAAACTTTGACTACATTCGCAAAGAACTTCTGCGGAACGGCGTAAACAAAAAGCTTCTCTGGGTAGAATACTGTGAGGAGTGTCGCATGAGCAGTGAAAAACCTCTAATGTATTCTCAGTTCTGCTACTACATCCAAAAGGATGAAGAAAAACGCAGGGCTACCATGCATATCCCTAGAAAACCAGGTGAACAGATTGAAGTTGACTGGGCCGGTGACCCTGCTCACATCATTGATCCGGACACCGGAGAAATAACAGATGCATGGATATTTGTAGGTGTATTAACTTACAGTCAGTATGCTTTTGTAAAAGCATATATGAATGAGAAAACCGACAACTGGATCAAAGCTCATGTCCAAATGTTTGATTTCTTTGGCGGTGTCACACCTATGCTCGTTTCTGATAACTGCACAACCGCAGTGAATCATAAAAAGAGTGACTGGTACAACACTGCCTTAAACACAACTTATCATGAGATGGCAGAACATTACAATCTTGCCATCCTTCCGGCCAGAGTCCGGAAACCCAAAGATAAACCGAATGTAGAGGGATCGGTAGGAAAGATATCCACATGGATAACAGCAGCCCTTCGCAATGAACAGTTTTTCTCTCTTGCAGAATTGAATGCTTCAATCCGTGAAAAACTGGATGCTTACAATGCCCGTAAATTCCAGAAAAAGGAATGTAGCAGACTCAGTTTATTTCTTGGGGAAGAAATGCCATTACTGGCTCCGTTGCCTGCTACACCTTTTGAACTGGCTGAATGGAAACAAGCCACTGTCCAGTTTAACTATCACATCGCAGTAGACAGAATGTTCTACTCCGTGCCTTATCAGTATATCAAAAATAAGGTTGATGTGCGTATAACAGACACAACGGTTGAAATATTTTATAATCACAATCGTATTGCCTCTCACAGACGACTCTACGGAAGAAGCGGTCAGTATTCTACAGTGACAGAACATATGCCGCAGGAACACCAGAAATATCTGGAATGGAACGGTGACCGGTTCCGTAAGTGGGCTGATTCGATTGGAATTAACACAAGTAAGGTTGTCGATGCAATACTTACCTCCGGCAGGATTGAACAACAATCCTACAGAAGTTGCATGGGATTACTGAAACTGGCAGAAAAACATTCTCCAGAAAAGCTGGAACAGGTCTGCGCTAAGGCGCTCTCTTATTCCGGTAAACCCAGCTATAAAAGTATCAAAAATCTATTGGTTGCAACAAAGGATGCACCTGATACCGAATCAGAATCATCTCAAGTAGAAAAACCACACGGCATAACCAGAGGAGCCAGATACTATGGAGGTAAACAATCATGACAAATCAAAGTACAATCGATAAACTTATTGAAATGCGTCTGACTGCTATGGCAGATGCATTCCGCATCCAGATGGATGATCCTGCAATGAAGGAAGTTCCATTCGAAGATCGCTTCGGCATGCTTGTTGATGTCGAATACAGCAACCGCAAAAACAATCGTCTGAAAAGGTTGATCCGACAGGCTGAGTTTGAACAGCCAGATGCCAGCATCGCAGCGATTGATTACCATTCTGGACGAAAACTGAACAAAGCACTGATCAACCGTCTGGCAACCTGTGAATACATTACAGAATACCGGAACATCTTTATTACTGGAGCAACCGGAAGTGGTAAAACTTATATGGCCTGTGCCTTTGGCATGGAAGCATGCAAGCACTATTACTCAGTACGGTATGTACGACTTCCTGATTTATTATTGGACTTACAGGCTGCCAGGGACAATGGAACTTTCTCGACTGTCCTGAAGAAATATACCAAGCCAATAGTACTGATCCTTGATGAGTGGCTGCTTCTTAAACTGACTGAAGCTGAAGCCAGAAATCTTTTTGAACTGATACATAAAAGACGTAAAAAATCTTCAACAATCTTTTGTTCTCAGTTCCGTGAAAGTGAATGGTACCAGCAAATCTGTGATGGTGAAAGTACTCTTGCCGATGCCATCATGGATCGTATTTCGTATGATTCCTATAAAATCGATATTGAAAGTGTTGACCCAGCTAAAGACCTCTCTATGAGAGAAGTATATGGACTGGATCCAGCAATGGCAAAGTAACTTAATAAACAAACTGAGGTGGCTCCGTTAGTCCGGACAGGTGGCTCTCGCCACACCGGACTGGCGGCTCTGCCGCACCGTAATATCCAGCAAACTCACACAGTGATGTTTCGTCTACTTCTATTACATACAGAAAGCTGTAAAATTCAACGTGGATTTTTACAGCTTTTGCCGATATCACGTTGCTTATTCACGCCTCATTTTATCTGAGTCAGAATCCTGTGTGACCGGGGCAGAAATGACAAAAAAGAACAGCAACAGAGCTACGCTGCGGTATTACTCTCTGTTGCTGATAGGATAATCATTTTTGCCTTTTACAGGATAATGTGGTGTGCCCTGTGATAGCTTCAACTATTCAAACTCGACAATTACTAATCAATTTTGTTTAGAGATTATTTGTTGTCGTGTTCGCTTTTCTTTCAATTACTTGATTTATCCATATTATCCTGCCTATATGGGCTAATGTTATCAGTTTGTTATCGCTGTTGATAACGCTCGCTCCGTAACTGTGGATAATAGCAATATATTCCGATTCAAATTATAAGCGGTTTTGCTTAGGAAATCAACCATTTGTTTCTGTATCTTCAATAAGATTTTTCTTTAATGCCTCAATCGTATCTTGGTTCTTTCTCAAAAGCTCTAATTGCCTGTACGCTTTTTCTCTTAATATTTTCAGCCTTTCAATTTTAGGCACTTCCTGTCTTATCAGGTCTGCGTTTGTATCTTCCAGATTGATAAGCACAACCAATTCTTCCACAGAAGCAAAATCTCTGATATTAGGAGTTTTACCTTTTATTCCTTTTTCACTTCTCCATTGTGCTGCCGTTTTTCCAAACAAAGCCATATTTAAAATATCTGCTTCTGAAGCATATGTATATGCCATTTCCTGCGGAGATAATGTGGGCGTTATCAAAAATTCTTTTACTGCATCTGTGTGGATACGATAGTTTATTTTTGAAAGTTCTCTCTTTACATCCCATCCAATCGCTAACCGATCTGCTTCATCTTTCTTTAATCGCTGATAATCTTTGATGATATAAAGCTTAAATTCCGGTGAAATCCATGAAGCAAACTCGAAAGCTATATCTGTATGGGCATAAGTGCCGCCATACCGTCCCGATTTTGATACGATACCGATTGCATCTGTTGCTTTTATCCATTGCTGCGGTGTCAGCGTAAAAGCATTATCACCAGATTCTGCTTTAAACCTATCGAATTCGATAGGTTTAAAATTGGGATTGTGAATTTGTTCCCACAAGCCCAAAAATGAAATCGTAGAATGATTACGCATCCAGTTTGCTACCACGATAAAAGCATTGTCTGGATTTTTATATTTTGCAATATCAGTGAGTGAAATGTAAGCATCTTCATTAACAACATCGCCCATTACTCTGATTTCTGTTCCATTGGCATCTATTTTCATGTTTTTCAATCTTAGGTTTTCCCCTTTCTACATTGCGGACACTCTTTTTCAAAATAAATTTCTAATTTTTCTTTTCAATTTCTCGCCATATGTAATTATCACATCAATTTTCGCAACTGAAATTTAACGTTCTCTTTTATGCCTATCAATAAGCAGCAAAACAAACATAATAAGCCATATCCCCCATGCGATCCAACAGCCTATTCCTTGATATTGGATATCTATGATTATTCCAATAATAAAAGGAACTGACATAAACATCATTCTTTTTCCATATGCCTTACACATAGCATTCTCATCGTATTTCTTTCGTTCATCCGCTGATTTCATATTATAACCCGACAAGAAATTAGCAGCTTTTCCTTCTGATTTATAAAACCACATTCCAAACAAAAACATAATCACTGCCATCATAAAGTCAAAAACAATATAGAACATATAATACAATTTCTCCTTTCAGCCAATCAATCTTATCTCTTTGAATTTTCTACATTACTCTTCATCTTTGATCAAACAGAGCAAATCAGTATATCCTGACTGCATAAGTAATTGCTTAAAACCAGACATCACTTCTTCTTTTGTATAATTATTATTTTTCAAAAACTCACTATCCTTCTCACTAAGGTATTGGTAGAAAAGAGCTGCTGCCATTACCTCATTTCTGTCTGTATAATCAATGCTATCTAAAAGTATATTCTCTGCTTCGTTAATTTCCCCAGAATCAATCATATCAAGAAAATCTTTCAAATTTTTCCCTGATACTTCATATTTATTTTCTTTTTCAAGTTCAACAGAAACATACTTTTTCCCAAACATTAAAGAAAATAATACTCTTACCATTTCTTTTATCATTCGCATAATATAGTCTTTTTCGTCTGTGAAATACATTTTTCACCTCCATAACTTTCAACTTATCCTGTTGTTCTTAATTATACATCAAACAGTATTATTGTAAAGTAGAGAGCAAGCCATTTCCTGACTTGCTCCCCATCATGTTATTTTACTGGTAAATTATCTCTTTATCCACAAGCTCCCTCGCACATGCCTGTATATTATTCATCCTGCCTACCCACTCCCAGGTATTATCTGCCTTTAACTGCTCCGTGATTCCCTGTGCCTGTTTCATCTGCTCCACAATCCTCTCAAATCGTTCCTGTGCCTGTTCCTCTATATCTGCCAGATAACGGTTCAGTCTGCCGCTCATCAGCAGATCCAGATATAACATTCTGCGGTATTCTTTCAAATATTGCAAATGTCTTTGTCCCCATACTCCAACAAAGCTCGGTTCTTTTTCCTCCGGCAAGGTAAGGTTGGGGATAAAGTAATCCCCACATCTTACATAAGTGCCGCCCATTTCTTCAAAAATTGTTTTCTTCATTTTCTGTTCCACCTTTCTCATCGTTCTCTGTCCATAGATTTCTTCTTTGCTAACTGCTTTGGCTGCTGTCTGCTTTCCTGTTGATATCGGTGCAATTTTTCCCGTATGCTTGCCTTTTTCGGCGGTTCTGATGACTGCTCTTTCTTCGGTTCTGTCGAATTTTCCCATGCTTGCAACTCCTCATTGTATTCCCTGACCAGTTTCTCTGATTTCTGATACGTCTTTGCGAAAGACTGCACATCTGGATATCCTGCTTGTTTTACCGTCTGTTCCATATCCTTGTGAATGTGTTTTTCCTGTTTCTCTGCCTGTTCAATTTTGCCCTCTAAGGATTTCCGTACTTTCCCTTTGAAAAATCCTGTTGTCTCGGAAAGCTGTTTCTTCAATAAGGAAATCTCCTGCTGCGTGGACTTTATTGACTGTGACTGCTTCTGAAGTTTCTCCATCAGTTTCCGCATATCTTTCCATTCCTGTAAATCAATCTTTGGTACTGGCTTCGGCGGCAGCTTAAACTTGAAAATCATTTCCTGTAAGAAGTCTTTTGCTCCTCGGATAATCTGCTGAAACATATCCGGCAGCCAACCATGTGTCCTTATAGATTGTAGTGTTTTGTCTGTGATTTTCTCTCGCTTGACGGTTAAAATATCTTCTTCGGGAACGCCCTCGACTAATGCCACATCAACCGTCCGATTCCATTCCTGCCTTGCCACATTATCTGCCCGTATTTCTGCTTCTTTCGGATTGTTCTTCCCGATTTTCTTCGTTGCCAGATACACACCGCCCTGCTGAAATACAGACAGCTTTTCGGATTCTTCTTTCACATGGCTGTTAATGATTTCCGTAAACATCTCTTTGACTTCTCTGGTAAAAGCATCGCTCTTAAACCATTCATCTTTTTTTGTAAAAATGTGGCTCTCATAAACTTCCCCTTTGGGAATAATACTGCATCCTGCCCGAAGCTTTCCCTGCTCATCTAAAATCTCTTTCTTCGTGCGTCTGTGCTTGCCTTGTTCATCATAAAACATATTTCTGGTAGCAATTTTCACTTCTGGGTGTTCCAGCATTTTCCGTTCACTGAATACAAGGTGAATATGGTAATTAGTCATTTTTTTGTTATGGTGAAGTGCCGCACTGCATTCCGCACCGTACCTTTTATGAAAACTTTCCGTGAAAAGCCTTACCACATCATCTGCCTTGTACTCAACAAAACTTTCAGGAAGTGCAATGATAAACTCTCGTCCTTCAATACATTTCCCTGCTGTTCCGCTTGCCTTAAAATCCAACTGATTCTCTCTCGCAAGATTTTTCCAGAACTCTGGTGTTGCTCCCTCCGTCTGATAGGTCGCATAGAGATGTTCCTGTCTTTTGGGATTGGAAATATAATCAATTCTTCCTGCCACATCAGACAGCTTGTTTTGTCTGATAAATGAATGTCTGCCTATAAGCATTCTCCTTTCCGGCTCTCGCCTGTTTTTACTGTGAGTAGGTGCATAGGCACCTGTTTACGAACTATCCGCCTGTCGGCGGAACAGCTCCCGGCAGGGCGAAATACACAGAGCATAAACGAAGTTTGTGCGATGGGTGTATTTCGCTCTCAAACGCCGAGGGCTTTATAAGGTGCTATCTTCCTCTGTCATGTTCCGGCTTGGACTTTTTATTTTGGGCGTATCCGCCCTTTTTATTTGCCCGTATCCGGGCTTATTTTTTATCCCTGACACCAAACCGATTCTTTACTTTTCTGTCTGATTTATTCCGGTATTCTTGCCCATACATATTCCAGATCGCCGCAGTAGGGCGTTCCCACCAGATACCATTCCATTGCAGGATTCATCTCCATCCTTGTCCGTACCCACTGGTCGTCCACAAGAACTTCCATACACTCTCCGCAGTGAAATCCCGTATCAACCCACAAGTCCATTGACAGCAATCCATATCTGCCATTTTCACAGTTATAACCTAATCTTCCTTCTCTCATTGCATGATTCTCCTTTCCAGATTTCTCCTTGTCTGCTATCCACAGGGGCGTGCCACGCTCCTGTTCTTATCATCGAGGAAGAATTACCATCGGAAATTCTCCGGCACTCCTCGTCTGTCCAGATACTCTTTTCTCGCCCGTTCCCGTTCTTCCTCTGTCGGGGCAGTTTTGAATTTTCCATACAGGTCACGCATAACCATCCTGTCTAATTTCTTCTCCAACCCCTGCTTGATTTCTTTTTCACAGCTCTCATCTTCAACTAAATGAAAGCGGAGCAACTGCATAAATAATTCCTGTGATATTTGCACATTTCCCATCTTATCCATCCTTTCCGTGACGGTATGTGACAGTCGTGACGGTTATTTTGATACCGCCCCGCTGTCAAAAATACCGTCACAACCGTCACGTACTGTCACGCATTCTCTGTATTGTCTTTCCAGAGCCTTAGTTTCCGTCCCTCATGGACACGCTCACTCCGAAAGAGAATCCCATGCTCTGCATACAACCGTCCTGCAAGAACATTCAGCTTTCTTGTAATAACATGAGGTTGAATGTCCACATTTATCAGTGCAACAAGTGCCGTTGGAGACCCCTCCCAATAAGGATTGTCTTTCATAACAAGCTCCGCAATCTCATCCAGTAACGGCTCTGGCGGTTCTTTCCATAACTCTGTTTCCGTCTTTTGCAAATCCCACAACAGGGTTTCTGTATTGCGGATAAGATATAACTTCTGGTCTTGCTGATCTCTTCCCGATACTTCCAGTGTTGCAGCATTACCTGTCCGTTTTTCTTTCTGAAGAAGAAACGCCCCATCTGCCGCCCCAAGCAGTCCGCTTGTTCCGGAAATCATATCAAACTTATCATCCGCATTCTGCTTTCTTGTATGGTGTACGAGCAGTAAACAAAGTCCGTGAGCATCCGCAAAACTTTTCAGTCTTGCCATAATCTGATAATCGTTTGCATAACTGTAATTATCGCCACCAACCTCACGCACTTTCTGAAGCGTATCAATGATAATCAGTTTCGTGTCCTTATGCTCTGCCACAAATCTTGCAAGCTGTTCATCCAGTCCATTTCCAAGCTGACTGGCAGAAACAGAGAAGTAAAGATTATCGGTGCTTTCTGTCCCAAACATCCGGTACAGACGTTCCTGCAAGCGGCGGTAATCATCCTCAAGAGCAAGATACAGCACCGTTCCTTTTCGGGTGGTATAATTCCAAAGCGGTGTGCCTGTGCTGACATGGTAGGCAAGCTGTGCCATCAAAAAGCTCTTTCCCAGTTTGGGCGAACCTGCAAAGATATAAGTGCCGGGGTAGAGCAGACTGTCAATCAACGGCTGCTTACTCCGATACTGTGTGTCAAACAGTTCATTCATGGAAATTGTCTGGAGATAGGATGGGTCTGATCGCAACTGCATTTCTCTCTGCAATTCCTCAAAACTCTTGATATTTCCACCATTCTCGGATATACTACTTGTAGTGTTTTTACGAATTGGCTGCTCCGTATCTGCGCCAACAGATACATCCGGGGCAGTCTTTTCTTTTTTATTTTCCATCCTCGTCCTCTCCTTTCAGACCGCCCAGAATAACGGCGATCAATTCAATGACATTCAGCAGTTCCTCATCCACACCGTTTTCTGCTTCAATCCGCTTCAATTCTGTGAGGACAGCGGCAAGTTCCGTTTTGAGTGCCTTGTATACTCTCGGATTGCCCTGCACTACTACATCCTGATTCAGACAACGGCGGTAGCAATATTCCTGCTTCGGCAGTCCCGATAAGGCAACTGCCTTGTTGATGAGTTCATTTTCTTCGGGCGATACCCGAAACCCTACTGTAATGTTTCTCCAACGGTTTTTGTTATCTCTGTTCTTAGCTGACATTTTCAATCTCTCCTTTCCCTAAATCGTCTAATCTATCTGCCATTTCCGTCTGTTTTGACGGGAACAGATGAGCGTACTGGTAAGTGATGTCAATGCTTTCATGCCCCACACGGTCTGCAATCGCCACCGCTGAAAATCCCATATCAATCAGCAGGCTGATGTGGCTGTGTCTTAAATCATGAATACGGATACGCTTTACGCCTGCGGCTTTCGCACCTCTGTCCATCTCGTGATGAAGATAACTTTTTGTGACTGTAAAGATTCGGTCTTTCTTCTTCAATCCGTAAAACATCTGCAAATACTCCCTCATTTCTTCACAGAGGAACTTCGGCATTTTGATGATGCGATTACTTTTCTTTGTTTTCGGTGTGGTAATCACATCTTCTCCGTGTAACCGCTGATAGGACTTGTTGATTCTGACCGTTTCTTTCTCAAAATCGAAGTCGGCGGCGGTCAGTGCTAGCAGCTCTCCTTCTCGGATACCGCACCAGTAAAGCATTTCAAAAGCGTAAAAGGAAACTGGCTTGTCCATCATTTCAAATGAGAATTTCTTGTATTCTTCTTTCGTCCAGAACAGCATTTCCTTGTGTTCCTCACTTCCCATATTTCCTGCTTTGGCGGCAGGATTGGAACGCAGCTCATAATACCGCACCGCATGATTAAAGATAGCGGACAACTGATTGTGCAGCGTTTTCAGATAGGTCTGTGAGTATGGCTTTTTCTTTTCGTCCCGATAGGCAAGCATCTCATTCTGCCATGCGATAACCTCTTTTGTGGAAATCTCGCTGATTTTCAGCTTGCCGAAATAAGGTAAAATCTTCGTGCGGATGATATGCTCCTTCGTCAGCCATGTGTTCTCCTTCAGACGGCTTTTCATATCCCGGATATACAGTTCGGTAAAGGCTTCAAAACTCATATCCATATCAGAGGAGTTCTGCAACTGGAACATTCGCTCCCATTCCTGTGCTTCTTTCTTGGTAGCAAAGCCACGCTTACATTTCTGTTTACGCTCGCCTTTCCAGTTTACATATCTCGCCATCACATACCATGTTCCATTGCTCTCGTTCTTGAATACCGGCATTATTCATCCTCCTTCCCTGCTCCGTAGAGCCTTTCATAGAAATACTGGCGGTTTACTCGTCCTGAAATGGTAATAAAGCCTTTTGCTTTCAGTTCTTCATTCAACTGACGGATTAGCTTATAGGCATACGGCTTTGATACGCTTAATTCCTGTGCCACTTCTTCGGCACAAATAAATCTGTTCTTCATATAATAATCAACCCTTTCTTTCGTTTTTATTGCCGTTCTATCCGAATGAAGTTCCAGCAGGTATTCCCTGTTCGGCACTGTGCTGTCCCGATATATCATAATATGTCAGGCGCTCGCTTGCTGTTTGGCAAGGTCTTGGCGGTTTATACTGTTCGGACGGTCATTTTGTTTTTATTAAACTTATTTGCTTAATTTCAAACTCATTATACTAAGCATATTTGCTTGTGTCAAGTGGCTTTTTGGAAAATATTAAACTTTTTTGTTTTGTATTATCTTGACTTCTCCTAAACATATCTGCTATACTCATTGTAAAATACATACAAGGAGTGGACACGTTATGGCGATTGGAGAGAGAATACATTTTTTTCGCATTCTGCGTGGGATGACACAAAAATATCTTGGTACAATTGTCGGCTTTCCTGAGCGAAGTGCCGATGTACGTTTAGCACAATACGAAACAGGAACAAGAAAACCGAAGGCGGAACTTACTGCTGCACTGGCACAGGCTCTGGATGTTTCCCCTCATGCCCTCGATGTGCCTGACATTGACAGCTATATCGGACTGATGCATACTTTGTTTACCCTTGAAGATTTGTACGGTCTGACTGTCAGTGAATCAGACGGAGAAATCTGTCTGAAAGTCGATACTTCCAAAGGCAAAGACGCTCACGAACTCCGGAAAATGCTGTATGCCTGGAAAGAGCAGGCTGACAAGCTATCTTCTGAAGAAATCAGTAAAGACAAATACGATGAGTGGCGTTACCATTACCCGGAGTTTGATACTACGCAAACATGGGCAAAAGTTCCGTCACAGAAACTTAGCAACGCTCTGGTCGGAATATTCCAAGACCGACTCAAACCAGATAAATAAAGATGACAAAAAGCTCTTAGCTATGAGTTTACCCATAGCTAAGAGCTTCGTTTATAATATGGATTCGTTCAGAGCCAAGCGGAGTTTGGACAGTATATGCGATGAATGTTTACATTCAAGAGCATATATTGGCAAAATTCCATTTGGCGGATACGCCACAACTCGGAACGCCTTGTTGCTGGGACGCCTATCAATCACTCTCTAACCCTAAAACAACCAGATTACAAGAATATTTCAATTTATTCGAATTCCACAGTTCCGGTGGGCTTCGGTGTGAAATCATAAAGTACACGGTTGATTCCGGCAACTTCGTGTGTGATACGATCTGTGATGTGAACCATCAGTTCATGCGGAATCTCAGCAACAGTTGCTGTCATAACGTCTGTTGTGCATACTGCACGAACGATACAGCACCACTCAAAAGCACGTTTGCCATCCTTGATTCCGGTAGATCTGAATTCCGGAACAACTGTGAAATACTGCCATACTTTTCCTTCCAGTCCGTTCTTTGCAAATTCTTCACGAAGAATTGCATCAGATTCACGAACAGCTTCCAGACGATCACGTGTGATAGCACCTGGGCAGCGAACACCAAGTCCCGGTCCCGGGAATGGCTGACGATAAACCATACCATGTGGCAGACCAAGTTCATCACCAACAACACGAACCTCATCCTTAAACAGAATTCTGACTGGCTCTACGAGTTCAAAAGCCATATCCTCCGGAAGTCCGCCGGCATTATGATGAGCCTTGATGCCTTCTTCTGATTCAAGGA
>ERZ870043.60-NODE-60-length-12902-cov-6.520156_pt1 | contig 12902 bp, 13 predicted proteins | sample MGYA00521102_ERZ870043 | MGnify/ENA primary metagenome ERZ870043 (study PRJEB32232, sample SAMN07284962) | human gut metagenome | biome: human-associated habitat; material: feces | host: Homo sapiens | place: Tanzania | collected 2014-01-26 ...
CCAAGTCCCTTCATCAGTTCAATATATGGAAGTATACTCTGTTTTGTTTTCTTGAATCCCAAATCAGTAATATGCTCTGACAGATATTTTGCAGAAGTAAACTCACGTTCATCCTCAACAATCAGTTTCATCACAATGGCAATAATGGTATTTTCTCTGCGGTTCATTTCATCGGCAGGACTGTAACGGATCAGATTGGATAATCCATATTTTAATGTGATTTCTGGCATCCCGTCTTCGTCCACTACGATTTTTTCAATCAGAAGTTCAATATCTCTTCGGTCAAGACTTCCACCCGCAATGATTTTATCTACCACTTCAAGAGCATTCTTCAGTTTATCCTTTACATCCGGCGTTTCTATGGCAGTTTCATTCAGTTCCTTAATCTGCATTTCCAATCCATGAATCTGAGCAAACAAATCCTTCTGCATAGAATCGTAAGTCTCGTTGATTAAATCTTCATTTCCCGCAGCGACCGCAAGATCTTTTACTTTCTGAGTAAGCAGAACTTTCAGTTGACTTTTTCGCTCATTGATAGCTGTGTGTAGTTCCTGCCGTTTTTCCTCTATTGTTTTCTTTTCTGCTTCAAAATCCTTTAAATCATAGGTGGAAATAACCTCACAGAGAGCATTTCGGCACATTTTGATATAGGTCAGAACATCTTCCATCAGGTCGTCTTCTTCAATTAAATGTGCCTTAGAGCAATATCGTCTGCCTTTGGTATTATAAGTAGTGCAGATATAATATTTACGTTCCCGACTGGAAGTCTGGCGTTTGATTGGTGTAAGGCGACTGCCACAGTCCTTACAGAACAGGCAACTGCCAAAGGGATTCGGAATCTCTGAACCTAACCATTTCCCCCTGCTTCCCCGATAATTGGTACGGTTACGTTTTTCTTTTAATTCCTGTACCAGAGTAAAAATAGCCTTATCAATAATTGCCGGGTGATGATTCTCAAAAATACATTGTTCTTCCTTTGGCACACGTTTATCTTTGCCATGAACCGTATTCCTTGCACGTTTTTTCAGACGAAAGGTACCAATGTAAAAATCATTATCCAGAATCTCTTTTACCATAGCATCAGACCATTTAGAAGCTACCTGTCTTTTGGACAATCTGCCTTCTTCTATTTCACGTTCACGCTGTATCATAGATGGAGTAGGTGCCCCATGTTCGGTTAAATATGTGGCAATCTTGCGGTAGCCGGAACCGGAAAGATATAAGTCATAAATTTGCTTAATGTACTCTGCTTCTTTTGGTACAATTTCCAGAACAGTCTTATCCTTTTCATTACGGCAATACCCAAACGGTGGTCTGGTAATCAGTGTTCCTTCTTTCTGTCTGGCACCTATGGCTCGTTTGATTTTCTTACTGGTGTCTTTTACATATCGTTCATTAAACCATGTCTTAATACCAATCGTATCGTCACTGGAATCCATAGAATCATAATTATCATCAATCACGACCAGATGCTTTCCACGTTCCTGAAATTCATCCAGAAGAAGCAGAACCTTTGCATTATGTCTGCCAAGGCGTGAAAAGTCTTTGACATATACGGTATCAATATCTTTATCCAGATCAGCCATCATTTGTTGAAATCCCGGTCTGTCAAAGATATAGCCGGAAATGCCATCATCTTCATACCAGCGATCAATAACCACGCCATGATCTGCCGCATACTGGTTGATAATCAGCTTTTGATTTTCTATGGAAACATAATTCCTTTTATCATCGTCTCTGGAAAGACGGACATACCCTGCATTCATAGATGTTCCTTTCTATAATGTAAATATGATTGTTGTGCACTATGTAATTATATTATATATCGAGAATTAAAAAATGTATATAGCAAAATTTTAAGATTCTTAAAAACAGATAACGTTAGATGCGTTTGTTTGATTGCGGAAGCATGTAGAATTTGATATAATTTTAAAAATAGCAATTTAACAAATCGGAATTGACCGAGCTCTTTGAGCGAGGGATACTTCTTGTCCGAAGGGCAAGAAGGTAGGCGTGAAAAGAATTAGAACAATCGGTATTTGTGAGGATAGACAAATGAAGGAAGAATATTATCAAATTGGAGAAGTTAGCAGAATTACAGGAATTTCAAAGGATACCTTGCATTTTTATACAAAAATTGGACTGGTAACGCCAGACTATATCAACCCTGAAAATCATTATCATTATTATTCCAGATGGAATATGTACCAGTTGGATATTATTACTACCTGCCGAAATTTGAAAATACCATTGGAAAAAGTAAAAGAAATTATATCATCCAGAGACAATGAAAAAGTAGTGAAGCTCCTTATGGAATATCAGAGTGAAGCATTACGCCTTAGTCAGTATTACAGGCAGGTAGCAGATGATATCAGCTGGTATTACGAAGAGAACGAACATATCAAATTACAAACATCTGATGATAAAGTACATATGGTATATTTGGAACCGGAAACAGTCATTGTAGGGAATCAGAAGCGGGAAGACTCCTCTTACCATGCAAATCTTCAAGATGTTATAAATCAGGAATTTCAGACAACAAGTTTTGTACGCCGGAAATATGGATATTTTCTGGATACAGAAAGATTTTTCTCTAATAAACTCAGAAAATACAGAGAATACGTAAAACTGCCAGATGGCGATTACAGCTCTATAAGTTCTGAACATTTGTATACACTTCCTGGTGGAAATTATGCAGTATGTACGATACCGATTGAAAATGAAACAGCTGACTTTTCCATAATGCTTAACTGGTTGAAAGAAAATCATTATAGAGCAGATGCTGTTTTTGCAGAAGAAGTGGGATTTCAGTTGTTTAAATATATTTACCACTACTACTGTGAAATAAAAATACTTTTGGTTTCTGAATAAACCTATTGACCGTGGAGTTACTACATGGTTTAAAATACCTTCTGAAGAAATTTCAGGAGGTTTTTAGTTATGGATATGGAAAATATATCAGTTTCCAAATTGCTTCTTAAAATGTCACCACCAGTTATGCTGGCACTTCTCATTCAATCTATATATAATATTGCAGACAGCTTTTTTGTTGCCAGATATTCGACAGAAGGACTTACGGCACTGTCCATTGTCTATCCTGTTCAGCTTCTTATTACAGCACTGGCAACAGGGACAGGGGCAGGCGTCAATATTTTGATCTCAAGGCTGGATGGAAGAGGAGAAACAGAGGCACAACATGATATCATAAAAAGCGGACTGTTTTTAAATATGTTTCACTTTTTGATTTTTGCCTTTGTTGGAAATATATTGGCAAACGCTTATTTCTCCCTTTCAACAGGAAATGCAGTGGTAAAAGCACAGGGAATCATATACAGCAGAATCATTTTTAGTGGTTCTTTTGGATTATTTATAGAATCTATCTGTACTAAAATCCTTCAGGCAAGGGGAAATATGATGATCCCAATGATTGCGCAGGTCACGGGTTCTGTTGTTAATATCTTATTAGATATAATGCTGATTTTTGGAATCGGGCATATTCCAGCATTGGGTATAATGGGAGCTGCTATCGCTACAGTGATCGGACAATGGGTGGCAATGGTGATTACATTACTTGCCGTAATGAAAAAATATTCTTTAAGGGGAACGTGTAAGCCGGAGTTCTGTAAACAGATTTATGCAAATGGAATTGGTTCGATTGTAACGCAATCCTTATATACGATTTATATTGTGGGATTGAATATGATTTTGAAGATTTTTACAGAGGATGCTGTAACTGTATTAGGGATATACTATAAAATACAGTCCTTCTTTTTTATCCCTTTACTTGGATTTCAACAGGTATTATTGCCGTTATTCAGTTATCATTATGGCGCAGGTGACCGCCATAGAAACAGGAATATTTTAAAATGTGCTATGACATTTTCTGCTGCTATTATGGCAGTTGCAACGGGGATATTTTTACTGTTTCCCGAAAAACTTGTACAGATATTTTCAATGGAATCTACAATTTTGGCGATTGGAAAATATGCGTTTCCAGTAATTTCTATCAGTTTTGTTTTTGCGGGACTTACGATTGTTATAACTTCCTACTTGCAGGGAATTGCTCATATAAAATCAAGTCTTTTTATCATTGTACTTCGTCAAATTGTTTTACTTATTCCGTTGGCGTGGGTATTTCATTTTATGGGTTTAAATGCAGTGTGGTGGACATTTCCCGTTACAGAGATTATTGCAAGTATGACGGGCATATTGATAATAGTGATCTTGCATAAACAAGATAGCACATTATAGATATAATAAGCAGACAAATTCCATATGCTCTTTTTCTTTACTGAATTTCAGAGAAAAATGCAAAAAGAAGGATTTTTGCAACCTTGATACAATTTTCTGTTCTACAATCTCCGTCATAATAAAAATATCTCCATCATTTCAAAAGAGAATGACGGAGATATTTTGCTTTCGAAACCGCTTCGTTGTACTTAGTATCCAGTAAAAAGTTACGTATTTGATTTTGTCAGCAATAACGCCAGCACTGCTGAGATAATTCTCGCAAATACAGTACTCCACCAGATCATGATCTGTCCACCAAAAAGTGGCGGCAGTATAAGCATCAGCACAAGCATAAGGACAGGTTCAATAAATGTCAGAATATAGGACAATACAGCTTTTTCCGTTGCGTAAAACCCGGCTGTAGAGATTCTTGTAATCGCAACAAACGGGACAGAAACCAAAAAGATTGGCATGATTTTAGAGATCTCGGTGTTTACTGCATCCGAAGAGCCAAATAATGTTCCGATATGCCCTCTGCTAAGATACATGATGATACATCCGACAAAGGCAAGCATAACAGCAAAAGTATATGCCATACGTTTTACTTCGGCTAAGTCAGATATCCTCTTTTTGCCATAATACCTGCTCATCAGTGGCTGACTTCCATCACCTACGCCCTGCAATATCATATAGATAATGCAGATAATATAAGAGATGCAAGCGTAGGTAGCAATCGCTTTTTCGCCGCCATAGGAGGCTGAAAAACGGTTGATGATTACCAGCGAAATATTGGGAGTCAGCGCAAGTCCGAAAGGGGCGAGTCCTACCTTAAAAATTGATTTGCATAGAGAGCCGAATTCACCTGCATTTATACAAATCTGCAATTTCTTTTTTAACACAAAATATAAGAGCGCAATGGCAAAGGTAACCCCCTGACCGATAATCGTAGCAAAAGCGGCTCCTTCCATTCCCTGATTGAAAATCCATACCAGTAAAAAATCAAGGATGATATTTGTGATGAAACCACAAAGCATAGCAGTCATTGCAAAGTTGGAGCTACCAAAGTTTCGGATAAAAGGAATCAGCCCGGTTCCGCAAAGCTGTAATACAGTTCCTAATGCAATGATTCTGATATACTGTGTAGCATATGTAAGCACCTGCCCGTCTGCGCCTAAAAGATCTAATAGAGTGTGGGCAGAAAAGAAAGTAAACAACGTAAAAATAATGCTTGCAGCTATAAGCAACCACCAGGAAGCAGCAATAAACTGTCCGGCTTTTCGATGATTTCCTTCTGCTACGTTGATAGAATAGTAAACAGCGCCGCCCATACCAATGCCGGTTCCGACAGCCTGTATCAGTGCAACGATCGGATAAGCGATATTGATTGCAGAAAGTCCTGCATCGCCTATCGTATTTCCAACAAAATAACCGTCTACGATTGCATAAACCCCAGACAATGCAAATGCAATAATAGAAGGGAGGACATATTTGAAAAAAGTCCTTCGATTATTCATTTTCTAACGAACCTCCTCTTTTGAATAAGCTGATAAATAGTTCGGTATCGTTATTCATTCTGGTAATATTCTCTAATCCCATTTGGTCAATAGCAAAAAGCTCTCTTTTACGCAATGATTCGACAATTTTACCTGCATAAGCATTGCCTTTTGGTGTGAGCATAATCAGTTTATTGCGTTTATCCTTTTTATCTGCCGATAATTCGATATAACCATTTGCAGAAAACTCCTTCAGAATCGTATTGACAGTCTGTTTTGGGATAGACCACATCTGCGAAATGCTTTTCTGCGTACAGTTTTCTTTCTCTTCATAGAGGGTGTAAAGTATCAAGGCACTGTTTGATGATAGTCCTTGTTCCCTTGCCCAATCGTCATACACGGCATTTTCCTCTCTCCATAGGGCGTAAAATCTTTGTAATTGCTCAAATTTCTCTTCTTTATTATTCATATGAACCTCCAAACCTCAAATAGTCCGACATCGTACCAATATAATATAGTACGGAACCGGACTATTGTCAAGGGGGAAGCTTTTTGTCTGGTTACGCATGATTCTCTTTTTATACCAACATATTTGAAATTGTATAAATCTAAATGTTTCTGACTTGCATGTCGAAAATTTCTGCGACCGTGATATACAAATATCTTCTCTGTAGTTTGCTTCAATTAGGAGATGCGCTCAGAAAAATTCAAGTTTGAAAAGGAGTGCTTACAGAGTGAAAACAATTAGATTATTATACCCAGATTATGTTAGTGGTGGTTTGGATACCTATTATTTCGGTGCAAATTTGCTCCAGTATATTTTGCCAAAGAATCCTAATCAACCAATTATCAAAGTAGATGTTCTTCCTCCTGATGACAGGGAAAAATCTATAACGAACGGTATCTATGCCGAGGATGAGGTTCTGGCAGGAGTTCGGGATGCGCAAAAGAAAATTGCAGCAGAAGAACCGGACAGAATCATTACTATAGGCGGCAACTGCATGGTATCACTTGTCCCGTTTGATTATTTGCACGGAAAATATGAAAATGTCGGAATCATCTGGATTGATGCACACCCGGATGTGTCCACAGTAAACGATGGTTATCCAAATGCTCATGCAATGGTGCTTGGTAGTCTTATGGGACAGGGCGCAACGCAACTTGTTAGGCAAATGAGAAACCCTGTGTTTAAACCGGATGAAATCCTGTATGTCGGATTGCAGCCACTCCATGATTATCAAGAAGCATTTTTGAAAAAAATGGGTGTTGATTACAAAGTGCAGGACCAGTCATTTGTGACTGACGAGGAAATCAAAGCCTTTATGGCCCGGTTTGATCATATTCTTGTACATTTTGATATTGATGTATTGGACGAACACTTTTTTCATTCGACTTATTTTGCAAATCCAGAGCTTGTCGGTGACGGTGCTGGTGGAGGAAAGATGACTATGGAGAAGCTGTCGGAAGTGCTTCATTTGATCACAGAAAGCAGCGATGTTGTCGGTTTTACTGTGGCTGAGTATTTGCCGTTCGATGAGCACCGACTGAATGAGATGCTTTCGGAGATAAATATTTTCACAGACTAACAATTTCAAGTTTGTATAATTAAAACACTGGTTAAATTATACACTACCCCAGTGATTTTTAACCAGTGCTTTAATTCCATCATGAATATTGGTGTTTGAATTTCCATCCAGAAATGTGACAACCCGAAAGCCGATATCCGCATATTTCTTACGTTCAGCTTCAAATTCTTCCTGTGAAGAAAAATCGTTACGCCAGAGATAATACGTTGGCTTCCGCAAGGTTATCACATCCTTTCTGTTAATTTTTCTATAACTATCATATAAAAAGTGGACAGTTTTCGTGTCTGTCCACTTTAAAATAAATTTATCGTTCGCGATTCGAACGGTTCAACTGTCCCCGTTTTGCCAGTTCCAGTATTTCTGGTGGAATACGATTCATCAGATTCTGGAGATTTTCATAGTCAGCTCTAAGTCTGGCATCGTCCATTTTCTTTTGGATACTGCTGGACGTTGCTTCTTTTACCTGCCTGGATAAAACCTGTTTCTGTTTTTGCAATGTTGCATTATCTGACTTTAAGGAACTAATCGTCTTATCATATTTCCGAACCTGTGTCTGAAAGTTATCCATTGCTGGGAAAAACTTCTGTAAAAGTTCCACTGCTTTATCTGTATTTTTACCGGCATTAAAGAGATTTGTATTTTCCAGTAAATCAGTAATCTGCTTGGCCTGTCGGGTTAGATGTGCTGCTTCTTTGAAAAGTCGTGGTGGAATATGTTCACGCCCGGTCATGCTGGCGGCTTCTCCACGTTCCAGATCTGGATATTTTTCTACCATGTGTTTCCAGAACTCATCCTGCCACCAGGTCAGCTTTTTCTTATTTCCAAGAATCTCTTTTGCACAGAGCCTCCCATCTTGGGTTATCGGGACAAAGGAAAGGTGCATATGTGGAGTTTTCTCGTCCATATGCACCACAGCCGAAAGGATTGTTTTTGAATCCTGATATTTCTCTATAAATTCCAAAGCTGTTTGGAAATACGCTCTGACTTCACTTTTTTTCTTACCGTTGAAAAATTCTGGTGTAGCAGTAATCAAGGCTTCAACAACACGTACACTGTCTTTGCGTGTCCGGCATCCATATTCTTCAATCAGTCGATTCGATTCTGCCCGGTACTTTCCGACTGGTTCAATCAGGTGATAATTCAGATTTTTTCGACTGTTGTCTATATCCGGATTACTGGCATATTTTTCTTTTTTTCGTTCATTGTGTGCTTCAATATTGCTGATTTCAGGTCCTTTGTATTTTGCAAATCTTAAAATACCGTATTGTGCTTTTTGCATTTGTACTTCCTCCCTTCCAAAAAACAGGCTAACTGTCATATTATTTCGACAGCCAGCCTGAAAAATATATAATGTGTAACTTACATTGAATTACTACGTACATACGTACCAGATTTTAATTTGTCCATTCTTTCGGTACGTACGTACACTGGGAAGCGTCCATAAAGCCATCTGTATAGGACGACTTTGTAATAACCGTTACTCCCGTAAATCCCCATACTCGTCTCCCGGCAGAATTTTTTATTGTATTGCAATGTACCAGATTATATTTTGTCTGAACCGCAATCATAGCATCTGAGAAACTTCGATTTTTTAATGCGGTCATGGAATTTTCTTCACACCAGAGACGATAGCTCTCATACAGTTCTTTGGAACTTGCACTTGCCTCTGCCTGAAAATGAATATATCCCTCTGATTCTAAAAACTCCAGTACATTGTTATTGTCTCGTTTCACATTTTCACGATTCTCCTTGATACGGGAACTTTCTGTAAATTTAAAATTCTGACGGACTAATCGTTGCAGTCCTTCAAACGCCCAGAGAAAAACACTTTCAGCTTCATTCTTCATTTTTTCTGCCAGATAGGGATCATCTACACGATCAACCGGTTTCTCCTTTGTTGTCAGCACTAATTGTCTTCGGTAAAATCCATCGCTACGGTCATACAATGCCTGTAAATCTCCATTGCTGAATGCAAGCAGTCTGGAAAAAAGCCATCCCTGGTAACTTTGCTTTCCTTTACGTTCCAAGTCCATTTTTCCCTGAGCGGTAACAATGGACTTCACATAGCTGGTCTGTTTCAGAGCTTCCATTCGCATATCATCATCTACGCATAATAAAATGTGTTCAAGGTCAGCTCTGGCAAAGCGGTTTTCAGAAATTTTACCGATACTTCCGTCTTTCATATTGGTGCCTAATAAGCTGTTCAAAACAGCACCAATCTGTGATTTGCCCTCACCACCATTACCTTTTATAATCATCATGCGTTGTCCCTTGTTGCTTGGAATCAGGCAATACCCAATGAACTCCTGCAAAGTTGGAATATCTTCTGGATAGAGCAGTTGATCTAAAAATGCCTGCCATGTGGTAGCTTCTGGTGCATCTGGATTATAGTTGACCGGAAGACGCATTCGCACAATATCCAATTTGTCAGGGATAAATGAGCCATCTATATATAGCGTTCCATTTGCAAGATGGATTTTATTGGCTTCCGGTGGAAAATCCTCTATATAAGCCGCCAGTTTCATAACTTCCAGAATATTGGTTACTTTGCGTGGAACATTGTTAATGGCATAATGTTTCAGACTTTCGAATATTTCCCCACGAAGGGGCAGATCATCAGTAATCCGCCCCTCCGGAGTAAAAAATGCATTGTTGGCAAAGAGTATTTTATGCGTATGGAGAAATTCCTCACAAAAGGCAGCTTCATTGATATTGGTTCCGTCAAACCAAACTGGATAGTTACTAAGCTGCTTTTGTTTCTTCTGCATATGCATCCTCCTCACGAACCCCTGAAAGATATTTCAAATCTTCCAGATAGCCTGTTTCTTTCATGGATTTTACAACTTCAAAGCCTTCCTCTTCATCTGCAAAGGTCAGATAATCTGCCAGATATTCGATGTAACTCAGAGCTTCACAGGCTTCTTCAAATCGTTCATCCATAGGTAAATCTGGTCGTTCCGGTGCATACAGTGCTTTCCATTTTTTCAGACGATGAAGATATTCGCATACCATTTTCTGGCATTTCCTGGCATTCACGTAATTCTTTCTGTCTGTTCTTTGTTTCCATGTACTCTGGCTTCTTAAGAGCTGCTATTATTGGTGGATTGTCTGGTGTAATACCAAAATCTACAGCAATTTTCTTAGCAGCTTCATAGTTACTCAGTCCAAACAGATTTGCAACAAACTGAATCACATCTCCGGTAGTACCACAGCCAAAGCAGTAGTAATAAGTGGTATTCAGTTTCATACTTGGATGATGGTCATTATGAAATGGACAACAGATCATGTTGTTTCTTCCAATTTTCATTCCATAATATTCTGCTGCTTGTCCGACCGTTACAGTTTCTTTTATTGTTTCAAATAATCTCATTCTATTTTCCTCCTTTAAGTTTGAATTTAAAGCTGTGCCGTTTTATCCAGTTCTTTTCCTGACAGGCAACCCTTCTCGGCGCTGTGTCGTCTCTTTGTGAGCGCTCTTTTCTAATCAGAAAATCGTGGCGGTTTATAAAGTTCCGGAACGGTCATTTAGATTTCAAGGTTCTGTCTGATCGATCATGGAGACAGAGTAACATAAAAAAATCGTATCTTTAGGATCTTTGCAAAAAACGAAAATCACAGGTAAGATACGAATAAAAATTGCAAATTTGCATAGAGACAGATATAATTAAATTTACGCAGGAGGTGATAAAACAATGGGGAAATCTGATTTAATAGAAGATGAAACAAGTCTGGCATACCGATTAAGTAATTTGCGGAAAGACCATGATTTAAGCCAAAAACAGTTAGCCGATCAGCTTCATGTGACTCATTCGCAAATCAGTCGTATTGAGAGCGGTGAAACAAAAAATCCTAATATAAGCATTGTAATAGATGTCGCCAGGTTTTTTCATGTTTCTACTGATTATCTGCTTGGAATCACTCAGATTACTTCACCCAAAAGTTATGATATATCGGAACTTGGACTGTCAGAAGAAGTGGTAACGAGATTGATTACCAGAAGAATAGATGTAGATATTTTGAACCGATTATTGGAGCATGAAAATTTTCCAAAATTATGTATTATGATTCGAAATTATTTTGATGATACCATTGCTGAGGGCATCATGGCACGAAATAAAGTCATTGATTTTGCTGTTGATCAACTAATTGATCTGATGACTGCAGAACCATCAAAAAGAAAAGAGATTATAAAAGATAAGCAGTTTTTAAGCTCACAGAAATTAGGAGCAAATGAAGCAGACATTGAAAAAATCAAGATTCAGTTTATGGCAATATTACGTGATATTAAATCTGGTATGCAGAAACAAGAACCAACAAAAGCGGTTGCTACAGCCGAAGCCGTACAGATGATCCGGGACGCATTGCCTGATAAACCGGTTTCTGATATTACAAGTACTGACGTAGCAAATGCAGTAGCTTTTTATATGGGGCAGACAACAGATCTGAATGACGAAGGACTTGCAATGGTACGGAATTTGGCAAAATATATCTGTGAAAATAGTGTACCTGAGAAGAATTCAGAGAATAGCTGACGTAAGAATAGATATACCTTTCTTCAAATGTGGCATCGTCTGAATAACAGCATTGACATGCTAATATTCAGACTCAGTTCTGTACTTTCAGGTAACTCCTTTACGGAGTACCTTTCAGCACAGAATACCGGGAATTGGGGATAATCGCAAGGATATAGAAAAGCTTCCCGGCAGCCACAATTTCATAAAGGTATAACACACTAGACTTTCCTGACGGAAAATCGTGTGCCAAGGGGAGTGCCGCCCCTTTGGATACCCCTGCTTGAATACTGCCAGATATGGCATATTTAAAATCAAAGTTCCAGAGAATCCTCTGCATCTACCCACATTTGTAGGCTGCCACTGAGATATAATCTTGCATATTCCAGTGGTTCATCAACTGCAAGGGAAGTTAATGCATATTCAGAGCCGGAAGTGGTCTTTAAGTCCTTTTCAGCTTCCCAGCAATCAATGCGGAGCATATAACCTGCACTGGTGTAAACATCAATACTGTTACGGTGTGTATTATATTCTGCATATATAGTTCTCATTATATCGTATCTCCTTTTCAAACAGACAGTTTCTTTGCACTATTCAATCCATCCACCCAATTACACAAAATCACAATCGTCTCATAATTTACATTGATGTATGTACGCCACCCTTACGCCCGCCAAGAACTTTCTTATCTTTCAGATCTTCCCATTTAAAATCCGGCATTTCTTCTCTTGCCACAAGGAAATTCCCGGCGCGCTGGGTAAGCTGTGCAAAGTTTACAACAGGATCCGTAGCCCCCTCCTGATAGGCATAAACAGATGCTTCTGCTCCCATAAATCCAATTTCTGCCTCACCGGATATTACGGCAGTCATTGTCTTATCTGCTCCAAATCCAGTCACAAGTGTCAGGTCAAGCCCCTCTTCTTTAAAATATCCCTCTTCGATTGCCACATACTGTGGTGCATAAAAAATCGAATGCGCCACTTCATTTAAAGTAACTTTTGCAAGCTTCTCTTCTCCGTCTTTTTTTGCAGCAAAAGCCGTCATCGGCAGTGCAGTCACCGCCAGAACAATCGCTGCCGCCA